>Ga0181397_1000085_pt1 | contig 32992 bp, 44 predicted proteins | sample 20SPOviralmetaG_FD_130126 | JGI IMG/M metagenome (GOLD analysis project Ga0181397, IMG submission 130126) | Marine viral communities from the oligotrophic San Pedro Time Series (SPOT) site, San Pedro Channel, CA, USA - 20 SPOT_SRF_2011-02-23 | ecosystem: Environmental > Aquatic > Marine > Strait...
CCGTATCTTGGAGCCGCCATATTACTTCTTCCAGTTAGCTAAACCACGTAGCCCAAACGAAGCCGCAACAGCAGCACCCAAGAAACCTTTGTACCACTCAGGCATAGAATCTAATGCTTCAAAGCCGGACATTACTACAGGAACCATACTAGGGAAAAACGCAAGAATGCAAGGTACTGAAAACAAGATCGTAAACCACTCGTCTTTCCATGAGTTAGCCGCATTGTTTGCATGTATGTTTTCCCAGTTAGCGTCCTGCTGTATAGCTACCATCTTACGCTCATGAACAGCCTTCTTCTCTTCTGACTTGCGCTGAAGATGCCCACCAACAAGGTTAACAATAGGTCCAATAAGCTGTTGTATCATTCTGTATCCTGATCCCAGAGAGCTTCGATAGTTCCAATACGAATTGTTAACTCGTGAACCTCTTCTTCTATCTGACGTAAACCAACAACATCAATCTGAATACTTTCAATCATCATGTCTTGTCGAGCGTCGTCAGGTAAAGACCCAAGCTCTCCACGAGGCCATAAGATACGAAACTCAGTGTTACGTTCTATTTCCAGTTGTGACTTGTCAAAAGAATGCTCAATAGTATTAAGACGCTCTTGAATACCGAAGTAAGCCATAGTGGCAATAGACGTAGCCGCAACCATAGCAATCAAGTTACGAATAGGTATAGTCACATTTGTTGACTCATTGATATCCATAGCTACCTAGCAAACTCTAAGATAGCAACAGCAACAACTATGATTACAGAGATAGACGCAAACCCACCCTGCATCATCTTCTCCAGCCTATCAAAGCGTCTGTTATGTTCATCAAGCTGTAGCTGGATCATCTGATACCGTAAGGCACACTCAGCTTCATGTTTGTCTAAACGTGCTAATGCGTCATCTACAGAATTCATACCGACTTCCTTTTATTGGTTTACCAAGGTACGCCGTCAGCAGTAGTTGGGTTCTTGTCTGCTTCAATCTTAGCCGCTAGAGCCGCCTCAGTAGCGTCCTGATCGACAGTCTCCCATACCCAACCTAAGACATCAGCCTCAGTTAAGTCAGCATAGGCAATGTAGTCAGGTGCAGTAGGGTCTGGTGTAAAACCTACAGTACCATAAGAGGATGCAGAGTAAGTAACAGCGTCGTCACCCTCGCCTACAGTTTCTGAATCAGTAGCCCGCCAGTGTGCAACGACTACTGCGCCGTCCATGTCTGCTGGTTGAATGTCACGCTCAAGTGTTGCAATAGTCCATGTAGCCATTAGTTAGTCTCCAATTGTGCAACTCTGGCACGTAGTGATTGAATTTCTTTTACAAGCATAGGTACTAGCTTCGAGTAGTCTACGCCCATCATTTCTTCTTCGGTTGCGCCTTCAGACACAGCCTCTGGTGCAACGCTCTGTAGCTCCTGAGCAACCATGCCGTACTTCTGGTGTGAACCGTCAACCTTCCAGTCAAACGAACGTACTTGGATAGCGTCAATGTCGTCAGAAGCAGAAGGTGCATCTACGATGTTTTCTTTGAGGCGTTGGTCTGAGGACGTAAGGTAGTTAGTTGAAGTCCCAGCGGTATTAATTCTACCAACATTTCCGTTTGGGCTATAAAACGCAATCACGTTGGCTGTGCTAGTCGTATCGTTTTCTATATTTATGCGACCTTCAGTTCCTGATACCTGTACACAGTCGTTTGAACCAGCAAAACTAAATGAAGAAGCACCAACCAGCAAGTTGCTTGATGCGTCTATGCGTGCGGCTTCGGCAGAAACATTGCCTTCAGGATAAAACGCAATGAAGTTAGAACTAGCGGCTATAGTAGGGTTGCCGCCACCATAAGTACCTCCCCAACTTATATTGCCTCCATCACCTAACTCAACACTGCCTGACAGGTGAAGGTCTTTGAAGCGGGCGTTTTCGTGACCTAAGTCAGTTGCGGCATCACTGATTGCTAATGAATTTACATCAAAAGGAACAATAGCGTTCAAGCCTGCATATTCAAAACGCAATCCTGAGTCGTTTGTACCAATGTGCAAGTCACCGCCAAATGCACCAATACTACCGACCTTAGCACGGTCTTTATAAAATTCTGTAAACGCTCCGTCAGCATTTTCACGATTAATATATTGCGCTACGGCACCGCTAGTTCCATCTATACTCTGATTGGATTGACCGTTAGCATAAAAGTTAAAGCCGTACCTGTCCGCACCACCAAAAACATTTTCTGTCGTGCCTAAAAGCAACTGACCATTAGAATCGATGCGCATGCGTTCTGTGTTGTTAGTCTCAAACGTTATAGGATTAGCTAAAAAGTTTTGGATTCTTAAAGCATCGTTGCCGTCATCATAAGCAACAGTTGAAACTCTTGTGCTTGCGCTATTCTCAAAGTTCAACATAGCGCCTGCTGTGCCGCCTTTTAGCTCTAGCACTCGCCAGTTAGCAAACGCAGTTGGCGCTTGTCCAATACCAACATTCCCACTAGAGTCGATACGCATGCGTTCTGTGTTGTTAGTACCAAAAGTCAGGGCGTTGTTGCTTCGGTTAAACAAAGAAACATTAGTTCCGGCGTACAACTCCATCGTGTCGCCGCTGGTAGCTTCTAGCCAAATACGAGCGTCGGAAGTGTCTGCAACGTGTAAATCAGCAGAAGCATTTGGGCTAATGCCAATACCAACATTGCCTGCGCTAGATATGCGCATGCGTTCAGTACCAGCTGTACGAAACTTCATTAAATTAGTATCAAAATCTATAGAAGTATCGGCATCACCGTTATGAATAATAGATTGTCCTACATATAAATCTGTTGAGACAGTTACGTGAGAATTAAATATTGCACCGCCAAAATCTGACATATCAAGAGTGAGGGCTGTGATGGTTGAGCCGCCATCATTGCCTTTAAATAGAATGTCTCCGTCTGAAATTGCGCTTGAAACAACAAAATTATTAGATGACTTATAGAGGTTAGCAAACCTAGTGCCACCGTCATCAAATTTTACTTCTCCACCATCAACATCGAGGATAATGTTACCTGCAACGTCTAGTGTTAGGTCGCCAGAACTTACATCTATTTCATTACCATCTATTGTGATGTTGTCTACAGTAATACCACCGTCAGCATCTAAGACACCATTGTTTATTGAAACTCCACTAGAATTTGCAAGTAACTTTCGTGAACCACCAACTACTAAACCAATATTGTCATCAGCAGGAAAATAAATACCAGAGTTTGAATCACCTGCATTAGTTATACTTGGAGCAGAAGTAGACCCATCAGATACTGTGACGGTGCCAGTTACGTCGATGCCTGTGTTTGTTGTGTTTAATTTTTCAGCACCGTTGTAATAAAGCTGTACCTCACCATCATTCTGACCCAAGAACATTTTGTTCCCGTCACCATCAGTAATTCTGACGTTAGCTTCGCCTTGAATATATAAATCGCCAGTACCAGCATCTTTAAGATAGCTATTAGAACCATCATGATAAATCTGTAGGTCAGAGCCAGCACCGAAGATAGCCTTACGGTTGTCAGCAAAGGTTACGTCTACGCCGGGGTTGGTACCTACTTCGATAACATTGCCGCCTGAGTCCTCTGTGTACAGACGCTTGTTAGTCAGATCTAATGCGGGTTCACCTTGAACAAGATCACCACCCGCAGGAGCGCCAGAGCCGTTCTTAAGTTTAATCGTGGTCATTAATAAGTTCCCCCGTCAATTGTTGACAGTGTAGTAGTAATAGAAGTTGTCCCTGAGCCTGTAACTGCTCCAGACAGCGTAATCGTTTGGTTGCCCGTAAGGTAGCTTTGCAAGTCACTAATTTGTGACTCAGTAACCGACAGTGCCGCTTGGTGTTGTGTTACCGAAGACTGCGTAATGTTAGCGTTCGGTATGTTAGCCCATGTTACTGCTGTAGACAGGTCATTAGTTTCAGTAAAGCTAGTTAAGTACCCTGCACTAGCATGATTACCCCAGCCGTGTGCTGTGTCAGCCTTAGCGCCCTGTGCCGCAGTAGCGTAGTCAGTAGAGTCAAAGGCCTTAACCTGTGCAAGGTTAGTAACCTCTGAGTCCATCAATGCACCAGCGGCTGTAACATTGGCTGTGTCGGTTACGTCTGCTGAGGCTTCAATTGCATTTAGTTTACTGTGATCTGCGTCCGTAAAAACATTGGAGTCTGTCGCCGCTTCTACTGCGGCTCTAATCTCTGCGTCAGTCTGGTCAGCAGTAGCACCGGCTTCTATAGCATTTAACTTGCTGTGGTCCGCATCAGTAAAAACATTAGAATCAGAGGCAGACTCTACAAGCGTACGTATCTCTGCGGCTGTTTGATCTGCCGTAGCACTAGCCTCAACACCATCAAGCTTAGTACCGTCAGCGGCTACGTCCCTACCGTCTACTGTTCCTGACAGAACTACATTGCCAGTAATGTTGACGTTACCTGTACCTGTAATGTCTCTACTGTTTAAGTCTAAGTTGCCACCCAGTTGTGGGCTAGTGTCACCAACAAGATTAGGATTAATTGAATCCCAAGCACTTCCTGTGTAAATTCTAGTGCTGTTGTCGCTTGTGTTAAAGTACCAGTCACCGGTAGTAACAGCATTGCCGTTTAGGTCTACTGTAGGGTTACTTGACTGTGCACCAAGGTACAAACCGTCAATAGCGTCCTGAGCAGCCTCTGCAGCCGTCTTAGCGGCTTCTGCAGCCGTTTGTGCTGTTTGTGCTGCTGTAGCACTAGTGGCTGCGTTTGTGGCTGAGGTGGACGCTGAGGAGGCGCTAGAGGCAGCATTGGTTGCTGACGTAGCTGCTTCACTAGCCTTAGTAGTAGCTGTGGTAGCTGAAGCAGTAGCATTAGTCTCCGCAGTCTCTGCATTAGTCTCTGCTGTTTCTGCTGCTGTCTTAGCAACCTCTGCTGCGGACTGTGCAGTGTCAGCGGCTGTCTTAGCTGTTTCTGCAGATACCTTAGCCGCTACTGCAGCATTCTCTGCTGTCTCTGCGTTAGTCTCTGCAGTTTCTGCATTGGTTTCTGCAGTTTCTGCATTAGTTTCTGCTGTCTCTGCAGCAGCCTGTGCAACCTCTGCAGCAGCTTGTGCGTTAGCCGCAGACGTAGCAGACGCTGCAGCTTCATTTGCTTTTGTAGAGGCTCTGGTTGCTTCTAGGGCTACTTCAGACGCATAGGTGTCTGTACTAGCATCCCCGGAACCACCTGTGCCACGAAATAAAGCCATCAAAAGCTCCTACAAAAGAAAAGAAAAAGGGGCCATTGCTGACCCCCTAAGATCGTTACTCTGCGACTGCGAGAACGAAACCAGCTTCAGGGCGATATACCTGAACACCGTACAGGCAATCAGCCGTGTACAGAGTCGAGAGGTACTCTTGCTTGTACTGGGTTTGTGAACGTACGGCCTGTTGCTCTGCCATGACAATAGCGTCTTTGTGGAAGAGAAGTGCAGCACGGGTATCAGCAGATCCTGCAGTGTTGTCACCAGCCGCTTCAATAGTTCGGCAGTTAGCTGAGACGTAAACGTCCACACCGTAGAGGTTACCAATAAGACCACTGTTGACTACCTGACCGTTTACAAAATCAGAAGACACATAACGATCAATGCCCATGATAGTGTTACGAACCGAAGGAGGAATAATCAACGAGCGTCCGTCCATAGGTACGTTGTTGTCGTCCAGCTTCTGGATCATGTCACGGAAGAACGCATCAGTGAATACGTCTGCTGGGACAATAGTGTCGTCAGTGTACTGAGTAGTAGTACCGCCGTCGTTAAAGAAACAACCAGAGTGCTGGTAGTCAGTTTCTGCTGGGCTGAATACTACAGCACCACCGTCACCAAAGCCAGTACCGGCTGCGTGGAGGTCGTTGTCAATCTGTACAGCAAGAGCATAACCAGCATCTTCTGTATAGAACTGACGGAGGCTAGAAAGAGCCTGAACTTCCACGATGTCTTCAATCAAGCGTGAGTACTCGAAGTGACGATCGATGTCAACAGTCAATTCGCCTTCAGTGTTTGCAATGATAGTAACTGCAGTGTCAGCAGCCTTAACATTCGCATCACCACGTACGGGCTTAGGGATGTGAAGCTTGTCGCCCTTCTTACCTGTCATAGCCAGCTTCTTAACAAGCGGAGCCATCTTCAGGTTCTTTTGGTAAGCCGCAATGATTTCATCACTCCAGATTTCTGGGATGAAAGTTGCCGCTTCAGTTTTCGCAGTATTACCGCCTGCGCCGGGATATGTTGCAGTAGCCATGTCAATCTCCTAGATTATTTGACTCGACCCTCCGCATAAGCTGCCATGATTTCTTCAGACAATGCTTGATAACGGTCTGGGTCATTCTTCATTAGTTTAATAATGTCGGCCCTACGATATACCTTCTTACGTGATCCCTCAGCACTGCCTCGTGCGTTACCTGTGTTAGCTGCCTTGAGTGTTTGCTTACGTGCCTGTTTTTCAACAGTGGCAGTCTGTTGTGCAACTGTTTTACGTTCTTTCCAGAGCGAAAACAATTCATCAGCAGAATCAGCATCGTACCCTTGGTCAGCCGCTACAAACAACTGAGTCCTAATCTTAGACGCTTTAATCCACTCTGCAAACTTAGGATCATCAAGGATCTGTTGCATGTCTGAATGTTTAGCTTGAAGCGTAGCAAGTGACGACTGTTTTTTGTACTGTTCAGTGTACTGTTGCGCTTCTCTAATTCTAGGGTGGTTCTCAATAGCGCGATTAACCGCACCTTGAGGATCTGTAAAATAGTCTATATCGTCTTCAGGCTCAACGTGTTGTTGAGGTGCTGGCGTTGATATACTATTACTAATATAATCATCAACGACTTTACGAAGCTCTCCTACTTCGGAAGACTGACGACCTAAAAGCTTTTCAGCTTCTTGGTGCATCTGTACAACTTCTTCCATCGACTTACCTTGGTACTTCTCTGGAACTGTAGGATCTTCTTGAGGTTGTTCAACTTCTTGTAGTTGAGTCTCTTCTACTTCGTTTTCAATGGTGTCCACGTTGTCCTCTTCAGGCTGTGAATCAAGCATTGTTGCTCTTGACATAATTAAACTCCGTGATTATAATCATTGTGGAGGTTTTCATTTTCTACCTGCTTTTTCGTGTTCTCGTACCCACTTCATGTGACTACCGGGGAAGTCCCCAGTAGAACCATCAAGGTGAAAAGACGGGGCAGATACCATTTTTGTAGCGTTAGCGCCACAACCGCACCTACTGGTCGTAGTACCACTCTTTACAAAATCTTCGAAGACGTGTCCGTTAGTGCAACGGAAGTCATATATTTTATACATCTACAGGGCCTTCTTCTTCAGCCTCTGCTTGGTCCCTAGCGGCTTCTATAGTACCCTGTAGATTAATTATTGTTGCAAAAGCAGCTACTTGGCCTTTACGATAGAAGAGGTCTTCTACGTCTTTTACACTCTGTATGTCTGCTAGCTGTTGTGCATTAGTAGAAAGTTCTTGGATGAGTTGTTTGAAACCTTCGCTATTGAAGAGTTCGTTGTAGTTGCTAAAATAAGTTTCAAGCTCAGTTGTCATTAGTTTCTCTAAAGTTGTTAACTATAGTTTTATTATAGCATACTTTTTAAGGAATGTCAAGCGTTTCTAGTAGTTTTTCTACGTTTACCAGAAGCTGTGACTGCATGGGCTATGCGTTTAGGCCCTGTCTTACGTGCAGCAGAAGATTTCTTTTCAGCTTTAGTCATCTTAGCTGCTACTGCCTTAGGTCTACAAGAGGGGTATGGGCGCTCAGACTCACCTTTTTTTGCAGACTTACGTCCACAGGGTTTACCTGTCTTAACGTCTACCCACTCTTCCTTAAACCATTTTTTAAGAGCAGCACCCTTTTTACTTTTTCTTACGGCCACTTTTGTTACCCCAGTTTTTAGCTCCTACCTTTCGGCATTTAGCTACGGCACCAGAAGCATACGCAGAAGGCCATACCTTGTATCTAGACTTGACCTTCTTTGCACAAGCGTCGTTAGCTTTTTTAGTTTTAGCTTTAGGCATCCTTAGTACCCCTTGGGTTTGCTTTTGCCTTTCTTCTTTTTACGCTTACCTGAACAGTTTGGCATGGTAGTCTCCTTACTTTTTATGGACTTTTTGGACTTCAAAGTTAGCTGACTTAGAAGCTCCTTTGTGTGGTTTGTAGCCGTCTACTGGGTCCTTCATTAGCTTATAGCTACTACCTTTTTTCATCCAGTGATGGCCTTTGGGTGCACTAACTTTCATACAATCACCATTTCTTACATGACCAGTATCTAGCTGTAAGCTTACTGGGTGGGCTTGTGTCACACTTGTGACGTGCTCTGAACGACTTACGACGTGCAGGTTGGTCTTTCTTAATGCTCATGTTTTGATCGCCAAAACGTATGGTTTTAACTGTGTCACCTTCCTTGGCAACAACTACAAACTTCTTAGTCTTGTGACTAGGCGTTCGCTTTGGCTTGTTGTACCCGCTTACTCCCGCTCGTGCTAGCCTTGGGTCTGCTTTCTTGTTTGACATTAAATAATTCCTCCACCTTGGTTTCCAGTTGGTTCAGTTGGTCCTCTAGGACTTTGAGGCGCTGGAATGTTCCTTGGAACTCCCGGTTGACTCGCTGGAGTAGGGCTTTTAGTTCGTGGTCTGTTAACATCAGTTTTACCTTCTATTGCTTTTTCTTTAAGGAGAGTCTCAGCAACTTTCATTCGTCGCTCAAACTCTTTATCTTCCGCATCACCTTCTTTAAGGTTTCTAGTGATAGCGTTAATTTTATCAATTTCTAATTCTTGAGGTACAACAGCAGCTTCAGCAGCCAACTTAGCAGCCCGTGCTTGTGACTCTTGAGCCTGTGCAGACAGTGCCTGAGTCTGTGACTGTTGGAACTGCATCTGCAACTGTTGTACCTGTTGTTGCATCTGTTGTGCTTGTGGATTAGGTTGTGAAGCTTTAGACAAGGCTGCAACCAGTTCTTCACGATTAGACAGGTTCATGTTGTCAACAACGGACTGTATCAATGTGTTATATAGAGGTGAGTCTTTGCCCATTGTTTGTAACAACTGCACAAGTTGGGTTACTTCATACTCTCTTGCAATAATACCCAAAGTACTACTAGCATTAAATTTATAATCAGCAACGGGGTAATTTTCGGGGTCAAACTGCATGTACCTATAAGCTGCTTTCTTAACAAAAGGAATCAAGAAAGATTGTTGGAAGTTTATTAGTGTGCGTTTATGGCGTTTAATAATAGCGCCAAGAGACATACTAATGCCAGCGGCAGTACTCTCGCCATTAACCTGACCTGCAATTCCTGCTGAGTCAACGGCTCCTGTTGCTTGCTGTACCATTTGCTGCAAGGCTCCGGCCTGAGCAAAAGTAATTTGACCCACTTGACCAAAGTTGAAAGGCTGTAAAACTTCACGAGGGTCTCCGTTAGTCAGTATCATCTTACCGGGGCGTACCTCTGGTTTAGCACCTCGTGGTAAACGTGTAGCGTCAATGGCAAGCATTGGGTGTATCGTAAGGCTTAACGCATCAATACGAGCACGTAGTTCGGTGTCGAGTGCTTTCTGACTGTTGTAACCTTTTTCACACACGCCACGACCCCAGAAACGTCCGGGTACTACGTCCCAAGGGAATGCTACTACAGGTCGGTCCTGCATCATGTAGGGGTTAGCTTCAGCTTTAAGCAGTATACCACCGTTAGCAATCACTACAACGGCCTCTACGTACTTTGACTCAGACTCTTGCTCTAGTACCTCTTCTTCGTCTTCGTCCCGCATAGCGGAATCTAGAAGCTCTCGTGGCACTAAACCATAGTACTTAGTCAACCTAACCTTGTCGTCGTTGTAGATTGTAATGTCTTGGTCAGGCTCAAGGTCCGTATCTGGTGCTGCAGAGCCTACGTACACGTCACGGTAAACACCTTGTTCTTGTTGAAGCTCTACTTGGTGCTTACTAACAAACTCGTCTACAGCCACACCCATAGCGTCTTCTACAGACGTTGCTACAGGGTCAATTAGGAAGTTCTGAGGCAGTACAGGCTTAAGCTTTACTTTAACCCGGTCAGTAATATTTACACCAACAGCTTGTAAATCTCCACCCATAACAGGTTGAGTTGCAGGAGCCATCTCTTTCATTTCTTCGATGATTATTTCACCAATGCCTGTACCAAAGACTGCAGAGTTAATTAAACACTCTGCTACAGCCTTACGCACCATACAGTCTTCAAAATCTTCCGTAAGCTTGTTACGTAGGAACTGTACGTCTTGGGGTTGTGTATCACCCATGTTGTCACTAACGTCAAACCACTTGCCACGGCCAAACGTAGCCTCTTCTAGTTCCGCTACATTGGATTCAACAGCTTGTTGTAATGCAGGAGAAATAATACGGGAGCGCTCAGACTTACGGTCACTGTCAGCAGGATCCCATATGCCACGCCATAATCTATAGTATTCTTCAAATCTCTGTTCATAATTGCTTTCGTAGTAATCCCTCCAGTCTTCACACTTAGTTATAACCCAGTCTTCAATTGTTTCTTCAATCATCAATGGGTCTTGTTCATATAAATCAGTCATATTAATATCCCGCTACTACGTCTAAGATTTCGTGGTCTTCGATTTCATAATCGTAGTCGTAAGCCACATTAGCTAACTGGTCGATGTACGCCAAGGCGTCAATCAAGTCGTCATGGGTTAATGGATCAGGAAACTGAAATAGTTGGTCTAGGAATCTACTGTTCCATTCACCTTTGTTTAGCGTAATGTAACCGTTTTCAAACCTGCCCTGTAACGCCCACATAACCCTGTCAGTTTTCTTTCTGTTGCCGTGTGTAAGCTCTTCTACTCTAAAGAACGTACCGTACTTCTTTTGTAGGTCCGTAAGAGGAGACATTACAGCCTGTTTAGCAATGCCTCTTTCGATACCAACTGATACGGGACGATAGTCTCTAACGGCCTGAAATATTTTGGTTGCCGTTTCGTTAAGGCTCCAGCGTCCGTAGATAATATTATCAACAAACCAACCGTGCTCACTGACTTTAACGACAGCAATGGCTGTTTCGTCAAGCTTACTGTTTTTAGTCCGTTTCTTGTTGACTTCTTCAAAACCCGCCAAGTCAACTGCAATGTAGTAATCTCCTACTTCTGGCTCGTCTTCGCTGAACTTAACCCAGTCTTCCTTAAACATTTCTGACCCACGAGCTTCAAACGACGCCATAAATTCCTGACGGAACGCATAAGAAGACATAGACCTTTTTGCAATGTTGATTTCGTCCGGGTCCAAGATAGGGTTATCGTAAGACGTAAAGTGCCAAGCTTTGTACGTAGGGTCATCATCTAACTCCGCATATTTGTACAATTCATAAAAGTGGTTGCGACCCATTGGTGTCCCAATGAACATCGCACAGCCCTTTTGGTCAGCCAAGGCAGGTCTCAGGATCTGCTCAAATACCTCTGGCTTCATGTCGGCGTACTCGTCCATCACCAAGAACTTAAGGCTAACACCTCGCATTGTTTCTGGTCTATCAGCGCCTTTGAGGCTAATGGTTGCTCCGTTGACAAGCTTAATTTGCAGATTATTAATGTGACTACCACTAATAACAGGATGTCCCAACTCCAGAAGCGTTTGCCACATGATGTCTCTGGCTTGTCCCTGAGTAGGTGCGACGTAAAATACATGGCCTCTGTCTGCCTGTAGTGCGTTTACTATTAACAACCAAGCAGCTAGTCTGGACTTACCAGTACGTCTACCCGCTGCAACTATTTTAAATCTAGTGTCGTCTGCCCAGACATCTTGCTGCCAAGGCAGTAGTTCAATATCAAGATCCATTGAAGTTGTTAAACACTGCTGGTGCTTCTAACAAGTCAAAGGTTACTACTACTTCCATGTTTCCCGAACTACTTGTAGACGCCTTAATAATGTCTCCCGGTTGTAGTACAAACACCGCATTACCATCAATCAAAAGGTTTTCTTTAGACGATACATTAGTACCGTTGTAAATATAAACGTCCGCTGTTGGGCTAGGCTTGTCTACAAACAAAGTAATACTGTTGGTTGCGTTATGTAGGTTAGCAACAAAAGCCATGCTCCAGTGTGCTACGTACCCAGCAGGGATAGTAACAATCGTTTGCGTACTGGTGTCCGTTAGGTTCTTGTTTTTTGTATACAGCATCAGTAGATCCACATCACAGGAGTAGTACCACGGGTGTCCACATGAACAAAGTCAGAAGCAACACCTACACCAGTAAACCCTAGTTTAAGAGCAAGGTTGACAAACTTAAGGCGATCAGCGGCATTTGTTATTTTTATGTCTGCCGCGATCCCTTGGGCATGAGTTCCGGGAACCTCTTTCTTACGCTCTATTGAATGCAGTGTCGGGTGTCTGTATCCACTAGTAATGACGAAAGGAAATCCACAGTATGCCCTTAACTCGTCTAACTTCTCTAGGAACTCTAGTTCCATGTTGTTGGTGCCTGATTCCTGACAATCGAATTCTTCTCTAGTGAAATGCTTAAGAGCCATCTACTATTTCTCCTTCAATAATGTCAGGTGTTGATACTTCAGCAGTACCTACGCCACTAATGTTAATCTGAATAGCATTTCTACCACTGTCTTTTACTACTTCTTTTTCAAAAGCACCTACAGGTAGTATACGGTCCATCACAAGTTTCCAAGCAGCAGCTTGATTCTTATGGTCATGGTCCAAAGCAGCATCAAAAATAGTCTCTAGTACCTTACGTGACTTGGGACTAGCGAGCATTCTAGCTTTGTACTCGTTGATTATCGCTGCGTCACCCTTGGGTCGGCCTACTACACCCTTATTTCCGGGCTTTACAGCGGCTACTTCTGACTTCCGGGGTCTGCCACGACCTCTTTTTTTAACAACGTCGGTCATAACATAAATTGTCCCTAAATACAACAATAGTATACCATAAGTTTACACGAAAGTCAAGCTATTTTAGGAGTAAAAGCAGTAATAGTACAAACACGAGTAAAAACAAAGGGTTACACGAGTTTAATTTAAGGGTAATTTTCCTAATTTTAACCTATTTTGTGCGTAAGTGGCTACTACAAAAGTTAAACATATGTCAACCCCTCCCCCGGCCCTAGTTTCTACGCGGGTTTCAACAAAGGTTGACACAAGACGCGGCCTATGGTAGCGACCAGAGTTGGCACGAGTCTTGCATGGGTAAACTTGGCATGGGTTTTGCATGGGTTGACAAGTGTGTGGACTTATGTTGGACCCTATAGTTGGCACGATTGTTGCTACGCGAGCTATCTATTACACGCGCACATGCGAATATCATACGTCAACCAATGCGGTCAATAGTTTATTTGTGGTATTATTTACTATGTACATCTTGGGTTAGATATAGGAATATACACACATGGCGACGGGGGACAGAGGCCACCCCTAAATGAGAATGATTCTTATGACTACACTAGACAGAAACACAGCTAAAAAGATCGCGGAGCACTTCACGACTATTCAGGTGTGGGAAGATATCGCGAACACCGACCTAGCAAAAGGCAACTACAAGGATGCACGTAAATGGTCTGACGTAGCGAACCGCGCAATTTGTGAACTTGCGGACGACTTCGGTATTGAGTTATCTACGCTGTCAATAGCGCGGCGGCAGTTACGCGACGGGTACAAATACGAATGGGTGAACGACGCGGTCTGAGTTGACTAATCGCTGGGCATTCGCTAGAGTGTCCAGCAGTGAGTCAACACACGTCAACACACGAGCCACAGGAGGGCTTTGACATGAAATACCTAGAGCTAGAACACGACACACACGGACACGTTCGCATCGAATGGAACGAGAACGCATCATTCAACTTTCAGACACCTATTGGTGGACAGTGGGTAGACTTCCACGCCTTCACTTGCTACGGTCTGGAGACTGAACATGAGGCATTCACGGAAGCATGGGAAGCACTAGAGGAGCTTGAAGCATGAAACTGAAACAGCTAGGTAGCAACAAGACAGAGGTAGAATTCACCGACGGCACTACTGTATTCTTCAGCTACGAGACACCGGTAGCACTTCAGGACACCCACGGAAACTACTTCAGGACAGAGGAATTTTGGTCCGTCACTACGTCCAAGCATATTAACCAGTGGCTGAAGTCACGCGGTGCGGACTACTGCGACACACTGACACAGGACAGCATCAACGGGAGGGCTGTAGCATAATGGAATTTTTACTACTGGCGACACTGGTTACAATTTTGTTCACATTCGGGGCTATCATTGGTCACGCTGTGGGCTATGAAAAGGGCAGAGACGAGGGCAGACGACGATGAACTTTGGACACTACACAATCTGGTACAACCACGAGGACCACGTCTGGGACATCTACGACGGACGCAAGGGCTTCAAATACCCAGAGTACACCGTAAACAACTACTCGCGTCTACTCTGCACGCTACGCGATAAGCTGTCTAGGTTTGACACAGACCGTAACCGTGGGTTATTCTATCGCTTCACTAGATTCATAAGGAGAATTAGAAATGTTTGAACAATGGCAACCGTGGTGGGACGTGGTGTTTTTACTGTCAACGGGTGGTTTACTGACGCTTTGGCTATATATCAAAGGGGAGCCGGACGAGTGATAAACGATATCATTTTGTGGGGTGCAGTAGGGTTTGCTATGTTGTGGTTCGTTGGCATACCCTTGCTATCACTTTGGATAACGATTCACGTACTGGGAGATACAGACGATGACTAGAGAGACGTGGGAGATGTGGGCAGACGAGTATCAGGAGTACTACGAGGACGAGACTCCTGTGTATCCTGACGACATGGAAGAATTCAAGAAGGAGGAGCAGAAGGTGATCGACGAAGTCATACGAGCCATACAGGGGCTGTCATCATGACGTACGCAGAGTACGAGCTGGGTTACTACATGGGGGACTCTGAGGACTACTCAGGGCCTCCAGAGGACCCAGAGACACAGGCCATGCTTGAGCACCTCATAGAGTACGAAACAGAGATGTTCAAACTAGAATGCCGGAGACGATACAGTGGCTGTACGTATAGACAACTGCGTTCACTACTCATTAACCTACACGGGGAGGACTGGAAAAATGCGCTGTAGAGCTTGTGATAAGATACTAGAGGACTCAGAATTAACACGGAAGGACACACATGGCAACTTTCTTGATCTCTGCGGCAGTTGTCTTTCTGCTTCTGCTAATGCGGGAGTAGACCCTGATACTATGCAATATTACCAATATGAGGTATTTACAGACGAGGACAAGTGTGATACCCTCTACTAAGGTATACATAAGTATATATACTAAAGAGTAAACAGTAGTAGTTACTACTAAGGTAAACCTAAGGAGCAACTTAAGTATGGCAATCGACGAAAAGAGCATATACGTAGTGGACGGAGGTGACTACTCCATCTACTGCCTAGGCTACACACAAGCCCGTGCAGTGACCAATGACATCATGAGGCTCGACCCTTGGGGTGGTATACCCTTCGTGCTACGTAAGGACCTAGAGTTGTCACTGGACGACCGTGGGAACGTAGTTATGTCTAAGTCCACACTGGACAAGATATTGTTTTTAGCCAGTGACGAACTACCAGAGAGCGAGGGTGACGCATGAAACAACCAGAGAACAGCCACACGAAGCACTTTGGTAACGACGGACCCATTGGTAACGACGCAGAGATTATTGTGTACTACGAGCAGCACGGTCCAGCAGAGCCTGTCTTGCGTATCCCTTTTTGGTACTACAAAGAGGAGCTGGGGATGTTTGAGCACTTTGAGGCATCAGTACACCGAACAGCCAAGGCACTCAAGGAGTCCTACACGTACTGGCCTGAGGGGTACGTTCATGTTCAAACCCTTATTAACGACGAGTACGTCAATATGATTTGATTGAGAGGCGTAAGTAGTGTATACTATTAGTATGTTCTGAGAAAAAGCAGAACGTAACCCAAAGCAACCAACGGAGATTATTCCATGACAGCAACGACAGTAGAAGGCATAGTTAACTTCAGCAAACTCACCGAACACGACGTGTACAACGGTCAGGACACTGGAGCCTATTCCATGACAATTACAATGTCAGAGGACGACGCGTCAACCCTTGCGGCCAACGGTGTCAAAATCAAGGACTACCAAGGCAACAAGCAACGCAAGTTCAAATCTAAGTACGACATCAAGACCTTTGACGCTGAAGGCAACCCGTACAACGGAGAAGTACCCTACAACTCCCGTGTACGCCTGAAGTACAAGATGGGTCCAGCTCACCCAGTACACGGTGTGTCTACCTACCTTGAAGCAGTAAAAGTCCTTGAGGAAGCTGAGATGGCTGTGGGCGATGCCGCAGACTTCTAAGTTCCTACGTCACGAGAGTTGTCCGGAGTGTGGTTCTTCGGACGCTCTCGCTATTTACGACAACGGGGGCGAACACTGTTTCGCCTCTGGTTGTGACTATCATCTATTTGGGGACGGCGAGAAACCAATGACAACGCAACAACAGGAACTGCCAAAAGCTAAACCCCTGAGCATGGGCGGTACAGTAGCGGCAATACCACAGCGTAGGCTTTCACAGGAGACCTGCGCTCGCTTCGGTGTCACTGTGGAGTACTCAAAGACGGGCGAAATCATCAAGCACTACTACCCTTACTACAAGTTAGACACAGGGGAGGTCAGTGCTGCAAAGTCCCGTGACGTTAAAACCAAGGGCTTCTGTTCTTCTGGAGACGTGACAGGTGTTGGCTTCTTCGGTCAACAACAGTGCACCAACAACAAGTACATCACAATCACCGAAGGGGAGCTTGACGCCCTCGCTGTGTACGAGATGTTCAATAAGCAGTACGACGTAGTGTCGTTACGCTCTGGTGCTAACAACGCATCCAAGGAGATCAAAGAGCAACTGGAGTGGCTCGAAGGGTACGAAAACGTAGTCCTATGCTTTGATAATGACAAGGCGGGTGACGTAGCAGTGGACGCAGTGAAGGACCTCTTTAGTCCTAACAAGCTGAAGGTCTGCAAGCTACCACTCAAGGACGCCAGTGACATGCTCATGGCGAACCGTGTCAAGGACTTCACCCAAGCATGGTGGAACGCTAAGGTGTACCGTCCTGACGGCATCATTGCAGGTACGGAGACGTGGGACAAGCTCGTTGAGAAACGACAGGTCAAGTCCATTCCGTACCCTTGGGAGGGCCTCAATCATATAACCAGAGGGCATAGGCCGTATGAACTCGTTACGATCACCAGCGGTAGTGGTATGGGCAAGTCACAGTTCATCAGAGAAATTGAGTATGACCTTCTACAGCGATGTGAAGGAAATATTGGGGTGCTGGCCCTCGAAGAAGACGTGGCCCGAACAAGTCTTGGTATCATGTCGGTGGCGGCAAACAGGCCTCTACACTTGGAAGAGGACACGCCTGTGGACCAGCTACGGCCCTACTGGGAAGCCACACTGGGAACAGGACGTTACTACCTATTCGACCATTGGGGGTCAACTTCAACAGATAACTTGCTCGCCCGTGTTCGCTACATGGCAAAAGCTCTGGACTGCCGGTATGTCGTACTGGACCACCTGTCCATCGTCGTGTCTTCCCAAGAGTCCGGAGACGAACGAAAAGCCATTGATGAAATAATGACTAAGCTGCGTACGCTTGTGGCAGAGACAGGCATTAGTTTATTCCTAGTCTCACACCTCAAACGATCCCAAGGTAAGGCACACGAGGACGGTGCTCAAATATCCTTGGGTGAACTACGAGGTTCACAGGCAATCGCACAACTGTCAGACATAGTAATAGGCATGGAACGTGACCAGCAGAACACCAACGAAGACATCAGGAACACGACTACTGTTCGAGTCCTGAAGAATCGTTACACTGGTGAGACAGGTCCAGCGTGTTACTTACAGTACGATAGAACCACCGGTAGAATGCAAGAAGTAGCAAACCCTCAAATTGGAGCAGACTTTTGATCTACCTTGATTTAGAAGCCAACGGTTTAGACCCAGACACCATCTGGTGCGTTGTGACACAGCAGAACGGCGAAACTGAGGTGCATCTGGACCAGAGATCGCTCAGAAAGGCTCTAGAAGGCTCTGTAAGCGTCTGTGGACATAATCTGATAGGTTATGACCTTCCAGTGTTAAAACGTCTCTGGGGGCTTTCTGTGGCTCCTGAGCGCATAGTCGATACTCTGGTGTTGTCACGTTTGTTTGACCCAAGCAAGTCCGGTGGACACTCTTTGCGCAACTGGGGCAACGAATTAGGCTTTCCAAAAGGCGACCACAACGACTGGTCAAGACTGTCACAGGAAATGATTGACTACTGTATACAAGACGTAGCAGTCACCGAAGCAGTACACCAGCGGTTGACCAAGGACATGGCAGACTTTGACCAGCAGTCCATCGACTTGGAACATAAGGTACAGTTTGCAGTACAGCAACAGGAAAAAAACGGGTGGCTCTTGGACCAGTACAAGTGCATGGACTTACTAGCAACATTTAAGGAGAGAATGAATGAAATTGAAGCGGAACTTCAGGAGGAGTTTCCTCCGATTATACACGAGCGCCATTCTGAGAAAACCGGTAAGCGTCTTAAGGATAGAGTTGAAGTATTTAATGTTGGCTCTAGGCAGCAAATTGCAAAGCGCTTATCGTCGCTTGGTGTGGTCTTCGATAAAGTTACGGAGAAAGGGAATCCCATCGTTGATGAGGCTGTACTAGCCACCATTGACCTTCCAGAGGCTAGGTCCGTCAGTGAGTACTTGATGCTACAAAAGAGATACGCGCAGGTGCACTCATGGATGGAACATGTGCAGGACGACGGAAGAGTCCACGGTCGTGTCATTAGCAACGGCGCAGTAACTGGACGCATGACCCACCAAAGCCCCAACATGGCACAAGTACCAGCAGGACACAGCCTATACGGTAAAGAGTGTCGCTCATGCTGGACTGTACCAGAGGGTAAGAAGCTAGTAGGTTTTGACGCTAGTGGCCTTGAGCTACGTATGTTGGCTCACTACATGGACGACAAGGAGTTTACCAATGTCCTTCTCACCGAAGACATTCACACAAGAAACCAAATGGCTGCTGGGCTTGAAACAAGACCTCAAGCTAAGACTTTCATCTACGCTTTCCTTTACGGAGCCGGAGACGCAAAAATTGGATCTATCGTTGGAGGAAGCCCACGAGACGGCGCAAAACTTAAACAACGATTTCTACGAAATACACCTGCTCTTGAAAGTCTACGAGAACGCGTTGGTCGAGCATCTGGGCGAGGCTATCTCACAGGACTTGACGGACGAAGACTTAGAGTTAGATCTGAACATGCTGCATTGAATACGTTGTTACAGGCGGCAGGAGCCATCGTGATGAAGAAGGCCCTAGTCATACTGGACGACTATGCACCGCAGTGGAAACTAGACTACAAGTTTATAGGGAACATACATGACGAAGTACAGTCGGAGGTGGCTACAGACCAAGCAGAGAAATTCGGTTGGCTTGCAGTCGAATGCCTCAAGGCGGCAGGGGTTCACTTTAACCTCAGATGCCCTCTTGATGGAGAGTACCAAGTTGGAACAACATGGGCAGAAACCCACTAAGGAAATCAACTATGAACTATAAGAGAGGAGAAGGTAAGTACTACAAGGACAACCCAGAGTCTGTGTGGAAACGGGACCAGACTAAGATGTTCGTAAACGGTAAGTACATACCCAAGTCGCACCCTTTGCACAAGCCCGGACGATACAAGAACTTTGAAGCCGCTGCATTCAGTAGCCTATCGAAGTACGAGTCCAGTGTAGAGGGCCAAGTGTACGTCATTGTCAACCCTAACTTCCCTGAGTGGGTCAAGGTAGGAATGGCTATTGACTCAGAGGACAGGTTAAATAACTACCAAACCTCTTCACCTTTTAGGGATTATGTGTTAAACTATAAGTGGAACGTAAGCGACCGCAGGGCCGCAGAGTCAGAATCACACACTGAGCTACATAAGTTGTACGAAAGGCGTAGTGAGTGGTTTAAATGCACACCGGAACAAGCTCAAGAGGTTGTCTCTGGTATAGTAGGAAACTACCAATGAAAAACGTATACAACTTAGTCTCTGACATTTACAAACTTATGGAGACAAAAGAAGTAGCTGAGGGTGTGGACTTTGACGCTTGTGTTGAGAAGTTCGGAGAGAATGTCAAGGAACTCATGCGTAACGAGTTTGGTGGCAAGAAGAGGGACGGACGTAAGCTACGCATGTCTAACATAGGACGTGACGACCGTTACCTCTGGAACGTCTACAACGACGTAGAGAAAGCTGATGAGATACAGGGTCACACCTATGTCAAGTTCCTCTACGGCCACTTGATCGAAGAGATGCTATTGTTCCTAACCAAAGCAGCAGGACACGAGGTTACTGATGAACAAAAGAAGTGTGAAGTTAACGGCATTACAGGGTCTATGGACTGCAAAATCGACGGCATTGTCACTGATGTTAAGTCTGTGTCAACGTATGGGTTCAGGAAATTCAAAGACGGCACTCTGGCTTATGACGACCCGTTTGGATACATTGGTCAAATTAAGGGATATGCGTATGCGGAAGGTGCTACTAAATTCGGATGGTTAGCAATGGACAAACAGAACGGGCATTTGACGTACCTCATGTACGACTCTGAGGATACCCAAGCGCCTGTCTACGACCTCATTGGTTATGACATCAAGGAGCGCATTGACCACGTAAAAAAGTTAGTGGAGCAACCAACCCCACCCGGCGTATGCTACGAGCCTGTCGCCGATGGAAAGAGTGGAAACCAGAAACTCGCCGTAGGTTGCTCATACTGTGCGTACAAAAAGGAATGCTGGCCGTCCGTTCGCGCCTTCGCTTATTCTACCGGTCCACGTTATTTAGTAGAGGTACACAATGAGCCGAAAGTCCAAGAAATCACCATTTAGAAGCACGTTTGAAGAAGATGTCGCCAAAATACTACAGGAGTTTGACTATGAGCCTTTCACTATTCCTTACACTATCTCTAGGAGCTACCGTCCTGACTTCGTTGATGCTAGCGGTTTATATCTTATTGAGTGCAAAGGATATTTCAGAGATGGAGACACCAAGAAATACACCAGCATCAGGGACAGCCTCCCAGAAGGACAAGAGTTAATCTTTGTTTTGATGCAGCCTAACAAGAGAATACGTAAGGGTGCAAAAATGACTATGGCACAATGGTGTGACAAAGAGAAAATACTATGGTATAATATAGAGACACTACAGGAGTTGATTAGTTATGTCGCTAACGCTAGAGGAAGTTAAGGAACGCCTCTTGAAAACCTTTGATCCAGATGACCTACTGGAGGCCCTACAGATAACCTCAGAACAGATTCTGGACAGGTTTGAGGACAAACTAATCAACAGGCTGGATGTGTTTGAACAAGAGCTAGAGGAGGAAGTAAATGAGTATTAACGAAGCGACTCCACAAGAGTGGGACTATGCGAGTGCATTGAGTAAGTTGTCTATCAGGAAAACACCAGACCCTGTAGAGCAACCTGACCACTACAACAACGGAGCAATAGAAGCTATCGAAGCTATCAAAGCGTCCATGCCTGAGAACGAGTTTAGAGGCTATCTTAAGGGTAACGCACTGAAGTACCTCTGGCGATATGACTACAAAGGAAAACCAGTAGAGGACTTACGTAAGTGTCGCTGGTATATTGAACGACTAATCAAGGAAATGAATTAATGGACGCATATCAACAGTACATACACAAGTCACGCTACGCTCGTTACCTACCAGAGGAGCAGCGACGTGAGACTTGGGAAGAAACAATTGACCGTTACCTAAACTTCTGGATTGAGAAGGGTAGGTTAACACTTGAAGAAGCTAATGGTATCTTTGCAGACATCCACGACATGAACGTAATGCCGTCTATGCGAGCATTGATGACTGCGGGTGAGGCTCTTGACCGTGACAACGTAGCTGGCTTCAACTGTAGCTACCTACCTATTGACCACCCTAAAGCGTTTGACGAGATGATGTACGTACTTATGTGCGGCACTGGAGTAGGCTACTCTGTTGAACGACAATACGTTAGCAAGCTACCTGAAGTAGCAGAGGAATTCCATGATACCGATACAGTTATACATGTCGCCGACAGCAAAATTGGATGGGCTAAAGCTTACAGGGAACTTATTAGCTTGCTGTATTCAGGCCAACTTCCAAAATGGGACGTGTCTGGAGTACGACTTGCAGGGGCAACCCTTAAGACCTTCGGAGGTAGAGCATCTGGTCCAGAGCCTCTTGTCGATTTGTTCAACTTCACAGTCAGCGTCTTTCGGGAGGCTGCTGGACGTAAACTTAGCTCCATCGAATGTCATGATCTCTGCTGTAAGATTGCACAGATCGTCGTCGTCGGAGGTGTACGCAGGTCCGCTCTCATCAGTCTGTCTAACCTCACTGACGATAGACTCCGAAGATGCAAGTCAGGCCAGTGGTGGCAAGATAATCCTCAACGCGGACTAGCAAACAACAGCGCTTGCTATACAGAGAAGCCAGACTTCGAGGCATTTTTAAATGAGTGGAAAAGTTTATACGAGTCCCGTTCAGGAGAGCGAGGTATGTTCTCTAGAGTCGCAAGTCAAAAGCAAGCTGCAAAGAACGAGCGACGAGATGCTTCCTATGATTTTGGAACTAATCCATGTAGCGAAATCATCTTACGGCCTAACCAATTCTGCAATCTATCAGAAGTTGTTGTCAGGGCAGAGGATACACTCTCAGACCTCAAACGAAAAGTACGTACTGCGTCTATCCTTGGAACTCTACAGGCTACCCTAACTGACTTCCGCTACCTACGTAAGGTATGGCAGAAGAACACAGAGGAAGAAGCACTACTGGGTGTGTCGTTAACAGGGATCATGGATCATCCAACCCTATCAGGAAGGAGAGATAAAGGTGTACTCAAAACGTGGCTTACTGAGCTTAAAGAAGAGGCTATTAAAACTAACGCAGAATGGGCTAACCGTCTTGGCATTAACATTAGCACTGCCATTACTGCTGTTAAGCCTTCCGGCACTGTTAGTCAGTTGGTGGATTCTGCGTCTGGCATCCACCCTAGATACTCAGATCAGTACATTAGACGAGTTAGAGCGGACGCCAGAGACCCACTCTGTTCCGTCTTAGAGGCAGCAGGAATCCCTGTAGAGGACGACGTCATGTCACCCACTACTAAGGTATTCAGCTTCCCTATAAAATCCCCTGACGGGGCTGTGGTGGCCTCTGAGATGGGTGCAATGGAACAACTTGAGCTATGGGAGATTTATCAGGACTTTTGGTGTGAGCATAAGCCGTCCATGACATGCTACTACCGTGATGATGAATTCCTTGAGGTAGGCCAGTGGTTGTACAACAAGTTCGACAAGATTAGTGGAGTATCGTTCCTCCCTTATTCCGAACATACGTACCAACAGGCTCCTTACGAACCCATAGACTTAGAGACCTATAAGAAGCTTAAGGAGGAATTCCCAGAGACGATTGATTGGAACATCTCTGAGAACTCTGACATGACAGAAGGGTCTCAGCAGTTAGCTTGTACGGGCAATAACTGCGAGTTGTAAACTACAGGGGCCTTAGCGCCCCTTTTCTTTATCCTCTTGTTGACCCCTAAGACCAACACCAGCGCCGGTAGTTAACATACCTGCGGACCTTATTCTTTCACCTTTAACAACTTTAGGATCAGCCTTTATTCCCGCTATTCTCTGTACAAGCTCTGTATAAGACTCTGTCATTTCATCTTTTGCAGGGACTTTAACTTTTCTAGCAAGCTTCATCGCGTCTTCACTAGCCGCGTTAAAGATCATAGGCGGTGTAGCGTTTACCATTCGATTAGGCAGTGCTTTTTCTACCGCTTTACCTACTCCCGGCACATTCTCAAGGAAATTGTTTTCGTCTGAGACAACCGTAGTTACTCTACCATTAGGCGCTAGCTTACCTACATAATTAACACCACCTTCAGTAATTGCAGTGCCTTGCAGTGAACCAGTAAAGTAGAAACCTCCGTTCTTTTTGGCATTCTCTAGTATCTCTTCATCCGTCTTACCCATCTTAGGGTGTAAGGTAAGTTTAGGCGAGTCTTTAAATTTAGCTAGTATAGTCTCATTACTAGGATTTTTACTGTTCTTATAAAGAGTAGCAAAGGTTCTTACAGGTCCTTTGTGTGCAAAGTCAAAAGCGTGGTTTCCTGTTTGGTTTGTTGTAGGAGTCTTTATGTTTATCTTAGGTGCCGCAGCGTCTGCAAACTTTTCTGCTCCTTCTCCTTTACCTACTTTCCATACTTCTCCTATGTGCTCTTCAAAAAAGTCAAGGTCTCTTTGGGGTGTACTGTTTCTTGCCCCTACTTGTTTTACAAGATCAGAGTAAACACCGGGACGGAAGGTAGCAGTCTCAGACATGTAGCTGATTCTATCGACAGTATCAAGAGCAGGATCAACAGGGCCTTCTCTGCCTAGTCGTGTGTTAGTGACAATATTCTGTTGCCCTTGAGAAACAGCCTTAGATAAGTCTCTTTGTGAACCCTGAGATAATTCTTGTGCTACATCTCTTGTTGTTGGGTTGACACCTGTACTGTAATATAAGGCACGACTGTCAGGGTCCATTAAGTTAAATAAACCTTTCTTTGTACCTTCTCCTGCCCATTTAGCAAAGTCCTGTACTTTCATCCTGCCTTGCATTACTTCTTCAGGAGTTTTTGCACCTTTGACTGCGTTCGCTACCGCAGGACCTACTTTAGGGACCTTTCTTGCTTTGTCTGCAAAAGCCTGTGGATCTCTAGCTACGTAGTTATCAAACCTATTTGGCACAGCGTCCTTAGGAATGTCGGTAGGCCCATAGAAGTTAGGGATGTAGTTTTCAGGAGAACTCAAGAATAAACCAGCATTCTCTTTAGCCCTGTTTAGATTGGGAAGCGCCTCTTGTGTTATCTGAGCGCCTTTACGCATCATCCCAAGACCGCCCAAGGGAACGTAGTTAGCAGGGGTGAGTGCTTCTTCAGCAATAAAGTTAGCAGGAGCCATAGCGTCAACTGTGGTTCTTCGGGGGGCCGACATAGGTATCCCCTCTGATCCAGCGTACACAGGCAACTCTAGAGAACCAAAAGGGTTTTTAATAGCAGGATTAAGGAAAGCGCTTGTAGCCTGTTTGCTATACTCTCGTGCTTTAGGCCCTGCTCTTAGAGCCTTACGAAGCTCAAAGATGTCATTGCTCATTCTCAGGCTCCTCGTTGATGTTCGCAAGCATTTGAGCCAGCATAACTTTATCAGCCCTTAGTGTAGCCATTGTTTCTGCTGTTACGTTAGCGCCCTGAATCATTTTGTCAGTAGCCCCTAATAACTCTCTGACAACTGCTTGTCTTCGTCTTTTACGAGTCATACGAGCCAAGCCCATTGCCGCTGCTCCTCCGCCAATAGCCGCACCTAATACCGGCATACCCCCCAATGCAGCACCGCCAGCAGCAGCAGTAGCACCAAGGGCTAAAGGAGTAGTTGGAAACCGGAGACCAGAGAAGTCCTCAATACCTTTTACTGTACGTCCTAACATAGTCTGATTAATGGCTTTACCTGCTTTAACGTCTAGTAAACCCTTAGCTCTAAACAGCATAGACATGCCGTTAATAAGCCTGTAAGCTTCGTCGTCAGGCATCAACTTAAGAAATGCTTGGTTTAACTCGTCCCTTACGTACTTACCTGCTACTTCTTTTGCTCCTGCTAAATCAGGGTTCTCAAGACCTGCTGAGGGTTTCTTACGAAAAATCTTTTTGTCTAGCGCACGGCGAACCTCGAGGATGTCCCTAGCTGTAATTGTGCCGTTTTTAGCCGCCCTTTCTTCAAGCCTTTTAACAGCCGTGTCAATAAACTTATCTACCTGTTTTTGTGCTCCGTCCATTAACTCAACGTATTCATCAAGATCATGGAACCCAGCCTTGAGATCTTCTAGAGAAGTAGCTAAAGTTTGTACTTGTGTCTTAGGGTTCTTAGACCTTCTAATGTAAAGCTGAAGATCAGCCTCGTGTCTAGCCAACTGGCTGTCCACAACTTTTGCATTTACAGCAGGGTTACGATCACCTTTGTAGTCTGGTAGAGTGTCCAGATAATCAATCACTATTTCTTCAGAAGGAGAGTGCATGTACACGTTACGATTCATAGCCCCTACAGGCTCTATAGTACCCGGAGCTTTAACGTAGTCTTCCGGTAGTAGGCTGTCTGCTATGGCTTTACGCTCTTCTGATAAGCGAGATTCTGTAGCTCTTTTAGTAGCCTCAACTGTTGCTGATCTAGGAACTCCCGGAACTTTAGGTAGTGCCATCTTAGCACCAGCACCTGCAATATTCAAAGCAGCTTCAGCAGTAGTAGCCGCCTCTGGGTACTGTTGCGCTAATGCACCTACCTTTTCCATGCCGCTTTGTAACATAGAGCCTTCGTACGCTTCAGATATACCACGTTGTACAGGCTCAGGAGTATACCTACGGTAGGCTTCTCCTGCTACTTCGCCTAATGTTTCTCCAGCAGCGCCTACACCAGCAGCAATGCTAGTACCAACACGGAATTTACCGGGGAGTTGCTCCATGTCTCCAGCAAGACCTCTGTAACGCTCACGAGTCTCTTTGAATCGCTCTGGTGTTTCTTCTACCATACCCCTCATGCTTTCAGGCTCACGAGGACGTGGGGGAGTTACAGTAAAAGTTTCTCCTCCGACAACACCAATAACTTCTCCTGTTTGTGGATTAGTAGCTGTTTTGAGAGGCAACCATTGTTCACCGTCCCAATACACTTTTTTGCCTGTTTGTGGATTAGTTGCTGTCTGCATGATTATTGATCCAATTCAAAACCTTCGGGAAGTACTGCTTCTGCTTCTTCTCTTTTTTCTGGCATAGTTATGCTTGGGAAGCTCGTCATGTTTTGTTCACCTACCCGTTTTGCGGTGGCGGTTCTAACATTGTTAAAGTTTTCTACAGTCTTAACCATAGCGTTTCGTCGAATGTTTAACAAACTAAACAAAGCTTCCTGTTGTGTTGTAATGTCCGCAGCAGCAATCAACTTAGCGTACTCTCTATCCGCATCTGACAAACCCGTACCCGAACCGAAGTCTTTGATCTGGTCAGCAACGATTTTACCTGCTTCAGAAATAAAGGTTTCAGCGTTTGTAACTGCGGGATCGTAAGGCAGTCCAATAAGCTCACCAAAACGCCTTAAATTAAGCTCCATATTGGCCGCAAGACCCGTAGGCATACCGCCTTCTAAACGCCCTGTTTGTCTGTCAATTAACTCAATCATGTTACGAGCGTCTTGTGCTTTAGTATTAAGCTCAACAAAATTAGTAACATTGGCTTCTGCCATTGCCTTAGCGCCAACTTCTTGTCCTTTGTCAATAACTTCTTGAACTTGTGGAGCCTTGCGTACCAACTGAAGATCACTAGCTTTAACGTACGTGTTAGTCTGATCGTTATAGACTAAACCAAAGTCGTTTACGTTGACAGCTTTGATGTTGCCTTCTGCGTCCTGCCAAGCTTCTAGTTTACCTGTGCGTCCTTTAAGTAAATCGTCTGCTTCTTCTTTAGAAAGAGGGCCTAGAGCAGTAATTTGAGCAATAGTAAACCCAGCCATTCTTAGTTTTGCTTTAATAACGGCAGGATTGTCTAAAGGAAGCTGTTCAATTTGAAACTCTCGAATGTCTTCACTAATACTTCTAAGCTCTTGCATGTCCGTAGTAGCTCGTGCTGTTGCTGCTTGTTCTACAAGACCAGCACTTTCTGCTGCAACTGCTACCTTTTCTCGAAAATCATTTATTTGCTTTTGTTCTGCTTGTTGTGCCCCTAATGTTCTAGCAGCAGAAGCGTACTTAACAGCATTGCCCATGTCGCCTTGAGTTTGGTAATAACTCGCTAGACCACCAAGGCCCTCAACAGTGTTAGGATCAAAAGCAGATAACTGCCTCTTTTTTTCTTTTTCTTGTTCTATAGCAACGGCTGTCGTAGGAGCTTGTCCAATGCGTTGCCCAACTTGAAAAAGATTTTGGGCGTATCCCGGTCTCATCATAGACTGTAGAAACCCTTGTGAATAAGTAGCCATTAGTTACTCCTTAAGTAAAAATCTCGCCTAGTGCTTCATACAAAGGATTACTTTCGGAAGGCGCTAATACACCTCCTAATAATCCCGTACCAAGTTGACCAAACAACTCTGCTTGTCCAAGACCTGAACCAAGCAACGCCTGTAGTCCACCCATTTCTGCTTGGCCGTACAAACCAGCGCCTTGTAGCTGACCGCGTTGAGCCAGTTCTGCTCCCGGCATAGCTGCTTGTAGTACGTTAAGAGCTTGTGCCTGTGGCAAGTAAGCCGTACCAAGAGCACCTGTGCCAAGCTGTTGTTGCAACTGTTGTAACCCAAGACCACCGCTTAACAAACCTTGACCTGCGGTTAACGCCTGTAGTCCCTGCTGTTGTCTTGCCGCATCTAAAGCTTGCTGTTGTCCTGCTAAAGTTGCGCCTAAACCAGCAAACTGAGAACCAAGTCCTGCCTGTTGAGCCTGAAGACCTCCTGCAGTCTGTGCCAATTGAGCAGCCTGACCAGCAGCAGTAGTAGCTCTTCCAAGACCTTCTGACTGTAACCTTGATTGTACTTGCTCTGCGGACAGCCCAAGCTGTGCAAGCTGTGTAGCTCGTTGTTGTGCTTGGGACTGTAAAGCAGACTGCGCTTGTTGCGCTTGTAAACCTGCGCCAGCCATTTGCATTTGACGTCCAAAGCCTTCGGACTCAAGCTGTGCTTGAACACGCTCCGCAGAAAGACCAAGTTGTGATAACTGAGAAGCTCTTTGTTGTGCTTGAGATTGTAGTTGACTTGACAAACCAGCTTGCTGCGTAAACATACCACCAAGGGCTTGAGCTTCGCCCAAAGCTCTCTGACGTTCCGTACCTGCTTGTTGTATAGCAGATAAAGATGCTCTATTACGTGCTTCTTCTTGGGCTGTAGCCATAGCCAACTGCTCTGGTGTAGCACCACCATAAGCTGCTGAACGTGTACCAAGTCGTCCTTGTGCGGCTAATCGTTGTTCTAGAGCTAAACGCTGACGTTCTTCTTCAGGACGTTGAGTAGCACGTATACGCTCAAATACTTCTGCTTCTCGTGCGCCTGTAGGTTGCATTACTTGTTGTGCCGCTTGACCTGCTAGACCGCCGTACTGTTGTCGTAAGGCTTCTACGTCTGTGGGGGCCGTAGTAGCAAGCCCTTCCATACCTAAACCCAAACCTCTTGAAGCTAAAGCACCGGCACCGGTACGAACACCGGGGTCTTGTATACCTGAGTAAGTTTGAGTTACGTCAGGAGCACCACCAGACAACCCTGCGCCGCCTAAGCCTAACGCTTGCTGACCCAAAGCACCTATGCCAGCACTAGGCTGTTGACCCATGAGTCCACCAACTTGTCCTGCAAATTGTCCACGAAGTAAGTTAATGTCCGCAGGTTGCATTCCAGCAGCACCCATAAACTGACCACCTAGTCCAAAGGCTTGCTGTGCAGCAGCTTGGGTAGGAGCCATGCCAAACGTAGGCTGACCCATTAGTTGCTGTCCTGCACCAAGAGCACCAAGGCCAGCCTGAGTTAACTGAGGTTGTCCTGCTACAGGTTGTCCAAACATTTGACCTGCTTGGCCCATAAGTTGTTGACTAATGGCTTGTTCTTGTGGAGACAAAGCTACGCCAAGTCCTCCTTCAGGAGTTGTTGTAAGCGCACCGCCAGTACCTGTTGTTACAGTAAAAGGTCTAAACTGTGTTTGCTCTAGTTGTTGTTGAGCTAAAGCACTTCCTCCTTCACGGGCTTGTTCACCAATTTGACCAAGGCGTTGATAAGCCTCTCCGGTAAGAAGACCACCAGCAGCAGCAACACCGCCTAGACCTAATAACTGAGCTAATTCACTCATTAGTACGTACCTCCATCAATTGTCCCTGTTGACAGCGTACCGTTAAACGTCAATGCAGGTATTGTTACTGTGCCTGTAAAGGTTGGTGAAGCAATGTCTGCTTTAGTAGCAACGGCTGTTGATATAGAATCAAATTCTGTTTCAAACTCTGCGCCTTTAATGATTTTACCGCTGTCACCGGAAGGTAGACTGTCTTTAGCGGCAAAGTCAGTAGTCTTTGTATAGTTACTCATAGTACTTTACCCATTAGTGCTAACACGTTGATCTCTTGGAGAGACAAACCAGAACCGTCTATGTCTGCTTCCAACCCAATAGTTATAATCCCACCACCGCCTGTAGCGTTGATGCCTCTTCGTGACGTAAGGTCGCCACCTGTAAATTCTACCGTAGTGTTATATTCACTCTCGTTGAAATAACCAGCTACTTGACTACCCACTGTAAACTCTGCTGTCTGAAAAAACGTGCCAAAGTCATAAGACCATTTAAGGAACACGACGGAACTATTAGCTCCGACAATTGTAGGTCTAAGTTTTTTAAGTATCTTAAGACGCGAAGGGTCTCCAAAAGTAAGGCCGGGGCTGTAGTATTTAAAACGATAGGGTTCTCCGTTATCGTCGTAACCAGAGTACGTACTGATTCCGTTACCGTTTCCAATAAGCACTGTACCGTCTTCTTTTCTGCCGTAAGACGTAAAACCAGTTCCGGGCCAACGCGTAACACGGTAAGACCCATTTTCTAAAGTTCCACGAACGTCGAAACAAAACGTAGAGTTTTGCGCTGTAAAAGTTATTAAGTAAAAACCTTCCTCTGGACTATATAAGGTTCTATAAAATTCTGTTTCGTTTTGTAGTAAACCAATTATATCTTTAGTTACGTTATTGGACAAACTACCAAGAGGCATTGACTTTTCTTGTATTGTTCTACCAAAGCTCTTTAGGCCTGTGTGAGACAAAAATAATACATCAGTGCCGGTGTACTGTACAGTATCACGGTCAACACAACCAACTCCTGCTACAGTGTCTGCTAAAGCCATTGTTGCAGGAGCTTCAGCCCCAGAGTAAGCAACAATACTGTGTTTACCGAATATAATTAATAAACCATTGTGTGCTGCTAACGCTACAATTTCGTCATGACCGTCAGGCCATACTTTAGAAATGTCAATAGAACCACTAGTACCACCGGACCAGTCGTGGCCTATTAAAAGATCAGACCAATAGATGGTAGACTTGTTAGCACCAAAGTCAGCCGTCCAAAGCCTCCCATAGGCCGCTAAGACTTCGTTACCGTACATAGTACTAGTAACACCAGCCGCACCAGAAACGCTACTGAGCGTGACTACAGAGCCTCCTGCGTTGTCATAGACTAAAGGCTGAAGGCTACGCTGAAAGAAATAGATCTTGTCGTTGAAATTAACCATCTTCCAGTTGTCAGCATTTATTGTGTAGCTACCGGGAGTTTCGTCAGCTAGTGTTGTCGTGCCGCTAAGAATCTTATTGTTACCCACAGAAAAAATCTTGGAGTTACCGGCATCATCCTGAAACTCTTTGATTGCTCTAATCTTTGCAGAGCCAAGTTCTGTTTTGTTCGTGGTAATTACGGTGTGACCTTTACGAGACGCAATACGTCCACGCTTGTCAATGACTGCGTTATCTGCAACATCAGCAAACGAAGGGTCTTGTGCTAACGGAGAATCTTCCGTGTTAACCCCTTTAAAGGCCGGTGCAACAAGATTAATACTTTGTAACTGTTGAGCCATAACTACCTCACGGAGTATAGAAGATTACTTCTTCTGGATGCTTTTGAGCGTCTAGTGCAATAGCGTCAGACAAATAACGATCAGCAATAGCAAAGTATTCAGGAGCAGAAGTACCGCCTGTTTCTCCACGTTCACGGGCCAACAACGCAATAGCCAAATGAATTACAGGCATTGAAGGAACAGTTAATTGATCATCATTAGCAGACAAATCAGCCCCACGCTTTACACAGTTAAACCGTATTGTGTACGCTTTGTCAGGAATTGGATAGATATCAATCTGAGTATCACCACTACTATCAATACCGTTATACGTGTAGTAAGTAGGCGCACTTTTGCGAGCATCAGAAATCAAGTAAGCTTCGTCAAAAAATGTTGCCGTTTGGTACTCCATAAACAAATTAGCAGTATCGTTAATAACGTTTAAGGCTTTAATCCTGTTTTGACTACCAGTCAGTACGTAGTTAAAAACATCAGCAGTAGTTGTAATAGTCAGTGTAGTACGTAACGCTGACCAGTCCCAAGAATCTTCTACTGTTCTTTTTGCATCGTTAACAAAGTCACCTACCATTTTACTGTAGGTGCTTGAAGCAACAGAAGTTACTTCCTCTTCTCGCATCCTTCGCAGGACATTGTTTACTATGTTTAAATATGTCATATTACTTTAATCCAAATAGGCTGCGTTGAATAAGAGCGTCTAATTCCGCTACATAGTCCTTTTTAGGTACAACAACTTGTCTATATTGAGGTGTTTGGTACGGAATAGAAAATTGCCCAACACCGTCTAATTGAGGTGCTGAAGGTGCCATCATTCCTCCACCTAGTCCCTCTAAACCACCTCCATCTCCGTCTCCGTCACCATCTCCAGTACCGTCTCCACTACCTGCTCCATCGCCAGCCCCTGTTCCTTCTCCAGTTCCTTCTGTGCCAGTCTCGTCAACACCTGTTTCTGGTTCTTGTGCAGGTTGCTCTGCTCCTGTTTCTTCCGGAGTAGCTTCGGCTTCCGGGGCAGGTTCTGCAGGAGTCTCTACTGGTGTTTCTACTGGTGTTTCTACTGGTGTTTCTACTGGAGTTTCTACTGGAGTTTCTACTGGAGTTTCTACTGGAGTTTCTACTGGAGTTTCTACTGGAGTCTCTACTGGAGTTTCTACTGGAGTCTCTACCGGAGTTTCTACTGGAGTTTCTACTGGTGTTTCTACTGGAGTTTCTACTGGAGTCTCTACCGGAGTTTCTACTGGTGTTTCTACCGGAGTTTCTACTGGTGTTTCTACCGGAGTTTCTACTGGTGTTTCTACCGGAGTTTCTACTGGTGTTTCTACCGGA
>Ga0181397_1000086_pt1 | contig 32942 bp, 42 predicted proteins | sample 20SPOviralmetaG_FD_130126 | JGI IMG/M metagenome (GOLD analysis project Ga0181397, IMG submission 130126) | Marine viral communities from the oligotrophic San Pedro Time Series (SPOT) site, San Pedro Channel, CA, USA - 20 SPOT_SRF_2011-02-23 | ecosystem: Environmental > Aquatic > Marine > Strait...
AAATCTGCTGACCTTGAATTAACTCGAGAATGGAAAGGATACGAAGGAGATGTAATGGAAGATATTCAAACTATCGATAGAGTTAGAGTAGATAACTTTAGATCAGATATAAAACGTAACTTAGAAACGTCTTTTAAGACTACTAAGTAAAGATTATGAGTAAGTTAGAGTTTAAACCTCTTTTATCTCCTCGTGAGATTATAGAGGCTGGAGCTTTTGGAGGTAGCTATTTTGGAGAAGAACTACTATACGGTGATACTCAGTACTGTCAATTGTTTAAAGATCTATTTGAAGGTGTAGATGAAAGTTTATACTTAACTAAAAAATACTCTCCTAAGCTTAATCAGTTTAAAACTAGATCCGGAATGGGGTATGAATACTGGAAAGAGATGGGATGGATACATGATGATGATCCTTACGGTTGGTTTAAATGGTACTGTAAATATTCTTTAGGAAGACGTCATAAAGATGATGATAGGCAGATAATAAGATGGCAGAACTTCTGTGGTAAAACTGGTAGATGGAAAAAAAGAATCTACTCTAGGATACATGAAACTAATAACTGGAGCATCAGTCCTAGAATTCAACAGTCTTTACTTCATTGGGGTTACTGTGCAAATGAATATGACTATGAACATTGGAAAATTATTAACATTTAAAGTTGGTATGTTAAAATTATATTCATATATTTATTTATAACCAGTCAGATAAAGCATCTGACATAAAAATTTTATTATGAATATTATACCACTAAAAGCGCATTCGCGCTATTTTAGAGATGCCCTACGAAAAAACGATTGGGATCTCAAAAACGCTCTAGGAGAACTTATTGATAACTCTATTGATGCTGGGGCAAGTACAATTACTATTTTACAAGGAGGTTCCTCTAAGAATTGGGAATTTACTATAAAAGATGACGGAGCAGGAATGTCTCCTGAACTTCTTAATGAATCTGTAGATTTAGGTTCAGATTTACTAGAGTATTCGGAAACAGACATAGGGGAATATGGTGTAGGTCTTACTGCCGCTATTTTCAATATCACCCACTCTGGAGTAGCTAGAATTGATAGTGTCTGTAATGGAGTTAAGAGCTCTATAGAAATATATTTAGACAAGGTTGCTAAAAGTGAAGTTAAAACTGAAAAAACTTCGGAATCTAATGGTACTACTATTTTTCTTCCTAACCATAGTACTACTGTTAAGGACTCGTTTGTTAAAAAGTATTTAGGTGCGATTTATTTTCCTGCTTACAGTAATAATAAAAACTTTAAAATAATTTATGATAAAGTTGATTGTAATGATTGTAATGAAATTACCTTTACTGATCCTTTTTACAGAGATCTTAAACCTTCTTTAAGAAAAGGAATCGATAAAGTCAGTGAAGAATTCAACTTTCTAGGTACCAAGCTTAAGTTAGTCGGATATCATTTTTCAAAAAGGGAATTTACTAACCCGGGACTTTTTGATAAAAAAGGAGAAGGTTTCTCTTTTAGAGAAGGTAACGGTGGTCTGTACGTAAAGGTACTAAATCGTTACCTCAACTTAGGAAACAATTTTTTTCCAGGTTCCTCTTCTGTAGCAGGGCGAAACCGATTTAGAGTAGAGTTAGAAATACTTGATAAAGGTTTATCTACTCACTTTACTCAGTCTAATAAAAATTCTGTTGGAATTAATAAGGATGACGATAAGTTTAAAACTCTTATTGAGTCTATGAAAAAGCTTCTTAAACGTCTTACTGAATTATATACGGATAAACCTTCAGATAATATTACTAAATCTACACAGGAGATGTTTGATAGAATTAGTAGGAAATTAGCTCCTCTAGTAAAAAAGCTTGAAAAGAAAGATAGTGTCGGTCTCAAAGCTAAAAATACTCCAGGTAGTCCAATACATTTAGGAGGAACTAAACACCGTCCATCTGGGCTAAAATACATTAAGAATCTTTTTAATTTTGAGATTACAGGTAGAGAATTGATTCATGATTACTATTTTGATTTTGAAAAGCTTTTTGAAGGTAAATTATTTTATAATTCATCTCATGCAATAGGGCAGACTTTAAACGGATTACAGTCGGAGGAAAGCGCAGAAAAAGTAGCTACGGCAATCTTCACTGATATGTTATGTTTTGCTATTTCTCTTAAAAATATAGAGAGTGATCTACCTAAAGAGGCTATTAGTTTACTTTTACAGGAAAAATCAGATCAGTTACAAATAGCTTATCAATCTTAAAAATAATTGGGGAGTTTCTTGGCTCCCCGATATTTTTTTCGTATATTTAGATATAAATAATAAAGGTTATGTGGAATTTTAAAAGTTATATTAAGTCCGAGGTAGAGTCTGTAGCTAAAGCTAATAAGGTGACTCTTACGGCAGATAGAATTGAAGCGATAGTAGATTCTATTTTATTTGATTGGAATGAGATTGGTGATCCTTATACTGATCTTGAAGGTATTATTACTTGGAACTTAGATCAAAATTTAGCTCATGCGTAGTTGTGTTAAATGTTGTAAAGAGATAAATCCTTTGAGGGTCAAAGCTTTACCTGATACTAAGGTATGTGTAAACTGCTCAGATACTTCTAAGTGGTATGTTAGGAATGTTATTTCCGGAAAGACTACTTATTGTGAAACTGAAGTAATAAAAGATCCTGAGTCTGCTAAAAATATAGCAGCTATGGATAGAAGAACCGGATGGGGTAGTAACCTTCATAAAGTAAGTCGATGATAAAACAAGATAAGGGTTCAGCATTTCCAGGACCTGATTATAATAATAAAGGGTATAAAGCTGCTAGCGAGCTGATTTACAATTTAAGAGCAACTACATTTAAAAAACTAAATGATGATGAATTGTTTGAATTCAGAAAAACTATAGCTAACGCTTTTGATTTTATATTAAAATGAAATATATTATTCCTCGTACTAACGTAGGCCTAGGAGGCTTTGTTACTTTAAATGATGTTAGGTACCATACTCCTTCTTGGACTGTAGTTGAAGAAGATACTTCGTTTGATGATTTAGAGTTTGAAGCTAAACCTTTCGAAGAGTTATTCGAAGAGAAGAAAGAAGAGCAATGGAAGTTTACCTCAGCTAGATCAGGAGAAGAATATATAGTGAGGTATAACATAAGAAAAGAATTAAGCTGTTCCTGTTGGGGTTATATTGCTCATAAAAAATGTAAACATATTAAAGAAGTTCATGCCGAAATACATTCGTAAAAAAAAGTATACTCCTATAGTAGTCGTATTTAAACGCCAATGGAGTAAAAGTAAACCTAAAATTAAAATATTTAATGACCTTAGATCTGTTGATTTAATATTAGAAGATATTAAAGGTAAGTATATTCCTGCTGAAGCTGATATTTTAGAAATAGGAGTTGGAGGAAGTTTTGAAAAAGATTATAGAAAAAAGTATAAATTATAGTTGCTTTTCCGGAATATTCTTCTTATATTAAGGTATATTAATTATTAAACAAAAGGTTATGTATTTAAAAGTAAACAAAAGTTATTCAAATTTTAACGATTCATTAGCTAAAAATGAAAAAAATGACTGTGTAGTAAGATCTATAGCTTCTGCTTGTAATGTATCTTATAGAACTGCTCATACATTTTGTAAAGAAAATTTTAATAGAGTTGATAAAAGAGGAACTAATAATATGAATATTGTTACTCAGATGCTTAAGTGGGAAACTACTGGTATTGAAATTGGTGATAAAAAATTAGCTATTAGAGTTCTCCCTAAACAAGAAACTAAGAACCAATATAAATTGAAAGGTGAGATTATATGGAGAAAGAAAACTCTTAAAAGTTTTTTATCTTCTCATAAGCAAGGTACTTATCTTGTTATGGTTGCTAATCATGCTTTGACTGTTAAAGATGGTGAAGTATTAGATTGGGATTCTAACGCTTATCTTCCAACTAGAAAAATTCAGTCGGTATATGAAGTTATTGATAATAGAGTTGGTGCTCAATTAGAATTATTTTAATATTTATTAATATGACAGAAAGCGATTTAATCGATTTAGGTTTTACTAAGATAGAATATACTAAAAAGGATTTGGAGGAGTTAGGTGACTCCTCTGATCCTTATAGATATTATACTTATGAAATATATAGAGATGAAGATGATTTAGATGACGAATCTCCTTTCGTTTTGGAAACTCAAGCTACTTTCGATATGACATTAGAGCAAATAGAAGGAGATGGATGGGAGGTTGAATTATTCGATACCGGTTTATTTAAATGGAAAAATAAAGAAGATGTTAATAATTTAATTAAAATTCTTAATGATGGATTACTTATATTCTAAAACTCATCCTAAAGCAGCTTTTGAAAAAGCTAATAAAGTTATTAATTCATGTGAGAATGCCTTACATACATTTGCAGCAAGAAAATTTATTAATTTATTTTTTAATGTTTACTGTACTAATTATAGTATTAAATCAGGATTTAGAGTATATAAACCTCCTACTTCTATAGCAGAGTATTATGATACTTTACTTCATAATTTAAGTTTAAAAGAAAGGCAATTTGATTCATAACTTCTTAACTCGTCATTTAGGTCCAAGACAAAAAGAAATACAGAAAATGTTAAGCTTCATTGGTGTGGAATCGATTGAAGAACTACTAACTGAAACTATCCCTGAAGAGATAAGATTAAAAGATAAGTTAGAATCTAATACTCCTTTATCTGAATATCAATTCTTAAAACATATTCAAGCTTTATCTAATAATAATAAACTATACGATACATATATTGGTTTAGGATATCATCCTACTATTACTCCTCCGGTTATTCAAAGAAATATTCTCGAAAATCCTGGTTGGTATACTGCTTATACTCCATATCAAGCTGAAATAGCTCAAGGAAGATTAGAAGCTTTATTTAATTTTCAGACTATGGTATCAGATTTAACTGGTATGCAACTTGCTAATGCTTCTTTATTAGATGAAAGTACTTCGGCGGCTGAAGCTATGTCAATGATATTCTCGTTAAGGACCAGAGAACAGAAAAAAGTTAATGCTAATAAGTTATTTGTATCCGATAAGATATTACCTCAAACTTTAGAAGTACTTACTACAAGAGCTATTCCATTGGGTATTAAACTTGTAGTTGGTAATGAGTTAGAAGTAGTTTATAATAGCACCTACTTTGGAGCAATATTTCAATACCCAGGTAAGCATGGAAAAATAACTAACCTTTCTTTAGCAGTAAGAAAAGCTAAGTCTTTTAATTTAAAAACTATAGTAGCAGCTGATCTTTTGTCTCTAACATTATTAGAAGCTCCAGGTAAATATGGAGTAGATGTTGTAGTAGGAACTACTCAGAGATTCGGTATACCACTTGGTTACGGAGGTCCACATGCAGCTTTTTACGCTACTAAAGAAGATTATAAAAGAAGTATACCTGGAAGGATTATAGGTCAAACTATTGATTTAGATGGTAATCCTGCCTTACGTATGGCTTTACAAACAAGAGAACAACACATCAAACGAGATCGCGCTACTTCAAATATTTGTACTGCTCAAGTTTTATTAGCAGTAATGGCAGGTATGTATGGAGCTTATCATGGTCCTGAAGGATTAAAGAGTATTGCTGAAAAAATCCATAATGATACTAAAGAATTAGAAAAGAGTCTTTTTGAATTAGGGTACTTAAACGTTAATGATTTTTATTTTGATACTCTGAAAGTTAAGTGTAATGCTTATGATATTTGTAAGCTTGCTAATCTAACTAATATTAACTTTAATTTTATAGATGATAATCATGTAGGTATATCATTGAACGAGACTACTGATGAAAATTCGATAGTTCAAATAATAAAAGTATTTAAAAATTATAAAGTAGTACACAATGATTCCTCTATTAAAGCTGAAATAGTAGATAAAATTCCTTTCTATTCTAAAAGAGAAACTCCTTACATGACTCATAAAGTATTTAACTCTTACCATTCAGAGACTGCTTTGATGAGATATATTAAAACTTTAGAAAGAAAAGATCTAGCATTGAATCATTCTATGATAAGCTTAGGTTCGTGTACAATGAAACTTAATGCTGCTGTAGAGATGCTTCCCTTAAGTTGGCCTCAATGGAATAGCATCCATCCATTTGCTCCTAATGATCAAGTAGAAGGTTACAGAGAAATGCTTTTTGAGTTAGAAAGAGATCTAAATAAGGTAACAGGCTTTCATTCTACTTCTTTACAACCTAACTCAGGAGCTCAAGGAGAGTATTCCGGACTAATGGTTATAAGAGCTTATCATAGAGATAATAATAATGGTCATCGTAACATATGTTTGATACCTTCTTCAGCTCATGGTACTAATCCTGCTTCAGCTGTAATGGCAGGAATGAAAGTAGTAGTAATAAAAACAGATGAGTTAGGTAACATAGATATAAAAGATTTATCTGATAAAGCTGAAAAGCATAAAGATAGTTTAGCTGCTTTAATGATTACTTATCCTTCTACTCATGGAGTATTTGAATCTAATATTAAAACTATTACTAATAAGATACATCAATGCGGAGGTCAAGTTTATATGGATGGAGCTAATATGAATGCTCAAGTAGGTTTAACTAGTCCTGCTTTGATTGGAGCGGATGTATGCCATTTAAATTTACATAAGACATTTGCTATACCTCATGGAGGAGGAGGACCTGGAGTAGGACCGATCTGTGTAGCAAAGCATTTATCTAAGTACTTACCTGACTTAAAAGTATCAGCAGCACCTTATGGTTCAGCATTAGCTTGTTTAATATCTTATGGGTATATCAAGATGCTAGGAGGAGATGGATTAACTAAAGCTACAGAGATAGCAATACTAAATGCTAACTATATTAAAAAGAGATTAGAAGATAGTTATGATATTTTATACACAGGTGTTAAAGGAAGATCAGCTCATGAGTTAATCATAGACTGTAGACCTTTTAGAGAAAGTAAAATAGAGGTAGTTGATATAGCAAAGCGTTTGATTGATTATGGCTTCCATGCTCCAACAGTATCATTTCCGGTAGCAGGAACGATGATGATAGAACCTACAGAGAGTGAGAACCTAGAAGAGATAGATAGATTCTGTGATGCTATGATTGGCATTAGAGAAGAGATTAGTAGTAGTAATATTGAACTCCTAAAGAATGCTCCTCATACTCAAGCAATGGTTACTTCAGATGAATGGACTTATCCTTATACTAGACAACAAGCAGCCTTTCCTTTAGACTTTGTAAGCAATAATAAACTATGGCCATCGGTTAGAAGAGTTGATGAGGCATACGGAGATAGAAATTTAGTATGCAGCTGTAATCCTATAGAAGATTATAACTAGAGTATGAAGGTTTTTCAGATAGGCTTTAATAAATGCGGCACTACTTCTTTATATGATTTCTTTAATAGAAATGGTCACACATCAGTTCATTTTGATAATGGTAAATGGCAAAGTATAGTTGAAAGTAATCTTGCCGAAGGTAAACTATTACTAGATGGGTTAGACTTCATTACATTTTTTTCTGATATTACTTCTATTCAATATAATTACAAAACTCTAGCTGTTCAATATCCTGAATCAAAGTTTATATATAACATAAGAAACTTAGACAACTGGCTTGCTAGTAAAAGTCTTCATCGTTCTCGTCGGGTGAATCCTAAGAAGAAAGGATCTAAAAAATACTTCTACTTATATGGTTCAGAGATACCTATAGAACAATATTGGAAAATACATTGGCTTATTCACAGGCAGGCTATAGAAGATTACTTTATTGGAGTTCAATCTAAAAGATTATTGACATTTGATATAGAAAAAGATACTGGAGAAAAGATAGCTAACTTTCTTCCTGAATTAAAATTTGATGATCTAAACTTTCTTCACCTTAATAAGACTGCAGACAAATATAACAAAGAGTTAATATAGTAATACTATAAATAGTTTTATTATATATTTATATATAAACTAATCGTATGAACTTTGTTATAGAAATACTCGCATTTATTGTAATCATCTTATTACTGAAACGAATTTGGAACCATAGAGTCAAAGAGATAATGGGCCAAGTAGTAGTAGGTATAAATGTATTTGCATGCTTTCTATATATGTACGGTATAGTAAACCAGTCTATAGAATATTCATTAGCACTACCTAAGATCTTCTTACATAGTATAGTAGCTATTATAATACATACTTTATTTACTTTAGATAAAAAGACCGATGAATGAGCATATCATAATATTATCGATAGCTGGAGGATGGTTGGTCTTTTGTTTGGTGGGATGGTTAATGGACAGAGGATGAGTGAGTGAGGGGGCGTTTCTCTCTCTCCACCGAAGGTGCCACGCGCATTTTCTACAAATAGTCCTACCTTACCCAACCCTATACCCCAATAAGGACAAATAAGTAGGCCTGGCTAAAGCAAAGGAGGAAGTACTTCGTACCCTGTGTCTGAGAGTATAGTAGACTTTGACTACATCTATATTACACTACCATTAGATACTATAAGAGAGAAAGGCTTAGCTAGCTCATATAAAGGGTAACACTTGTCTATTACCTCTAAGTATGTATTGATGAGTTAGTGTCTTATATATTCATATAAAGCTATATAGATATACTTATATAATCATATAATTGTATAGAAAGAAACATAGGTAGCGTATGGGGAATGGATAGTAAACATCAGGGTTGGGTGTGTCCCTGTTCAGTTTTTCTCTATATAGAAGCTTTATCCGGCCTACCTAGATTACATTATTCGGAATTACCCTATATGGCTTTACTTACAATGATTAACGTATTACCAGTAGAATAAGGATAAGGGTGAGGATAATGTAATAATCACCTAATAGTTGTCTATATGAGATAAAGTTCGTATATTAAGGTATATTAAAACAATAAAGGTTATGAGTAGTTACACAAGGTTTGATAGACATGAGGTCTTTAATTCAGAGGATAGGTCACTTGTATTAGATATCATTAAGGTGATGCCTAGAGAGGACTATGATACGGTTAATCATCTATATGGATTGTTTGATGGTTATCTATATGATGGTCTAATAACAGATGTATCTAAGGATGATAACGTTACTCCATCTATGGTAGAGGATCTATCAGTACTATTATATAAGACCACACAGTCTATATTAGCCTCTAAATAAGATCTACATATGGAAAAGATAATAGCATTTACTGAGAGGTATATAGAGAGGCCGTTACTAATGGTGATAGCTCTATGGCTAGCCTTCCAACTTACAACCCTTCTATAGATCCACTCCTATCCTTCCGGACTCCGGCAGGCAAGCTGACCTAAGAGTGATATAACACTGACAGTATAGTTCCCTAAGGGGTTGGTAGTCTGCGTGATTTTGCCATACCTATTAGCAACGAGATGCTAGATTTTAGGTATATAGTAATATATATTTATATATTGTTAACTAGGTGTATAAGAAGCCATCCACATGAGTAAAAATATGAGAACTATTAACACTAAGTAATCTCCTAACTTATACATAATTAAGGTCCTGCTCTTCCGTATAAAATAAAAAGTAAGAGCGTACCAATAAAGAAGCTGATATACCATCTTTTATTTATCTTATCTATAGTACTCTTGTCAGTAACCTTTAGATATGGTATCAGAAACATATCTTTGACTAAATTGAATAGCACCATCACTACAGTAAAACTTAATAGTGCCATAACGAATTCAGGGTTAAACATATATAATCTTGTTATAGTAATAATATAAGAACTTTTTTGGTATTTTCCAACGAAACCTTAAGAAAAAAATTCGGCAAAATTTTCGGTATATAGGTTTTTAGTTCATATACTATAATGTACGAATATTTATATATAGATGCAACCTTTAGACCCACATACGCTATTCTCTATCTTTGAAAAAGGAGATGAAGAGGTTTACAAAGAGCACAATATGGAAGAGCTCTTAGATAATCCTTTTGTTCTTATGGGTATGGTCCTCAGAGGTATAGAAAACTATCATACAATGGACCTAATGCATCTAAAGCATTTTGGTAAACAGTATAGAGACGTTAGATTTAACGTTAGAAATCAATTTTTTAATAAACTATTCGGGTACCTTAACAGAATAGATAGTACTAAGTTCGAAACTAAATATACTATAGCTAAGTCTTTCGAAAAAGATGATGTATTCAACGGTCTAAACGTTTTACTTTACTACTTTGAAAAAAGAGAAGAGTATGAAAAATGTGCTACTATAAAAAAATACCAAGATCTGTTGGAAAAAGATATAGAAGTAGTTGCGTAGTTACTTATTTTTTCATATATTTAAGTATAAATAAAATAAAGGTTATGGCAGTTAAAAGAATTACCGAAGAATATGCTCAAGGGTTAATCAAAGTCTCTGAAGATCAAACTGATACTGATGCTACTTACTTTACTCTTACTCCCAGTACCCAAGGAGATGATTGGGAAGACGTTACATACTACACTAATAGACCTAAAGAGATTCAGATACCGAAAGGTATGACTGGCTGTCAATGGGTATATGTTCTTACTAATCCTACAATGCCTGGTCTATGTAAGATAGGCTTTACTAAGAATAAACCTTCCGATAGAGTTAAACAGATTAATTCTGCTACCGGAGTAGCGGTAGACTTCGTTGTCGAATGGGCTTTTCCTTGCTTTAATGCTCATGATGTAGAGAAACAGGTACATAGATATCTTGAAAGAAATGGTTTTAGAGTAAATAAAAAGAAAGAGTTCTTTAATATCTCTGTTCAAGAAGCTAAATCCGTTGTTAAGCGTATAGGAGATCCTTATAAGATGGAATCAAACGTACAAACTTATGAATAAATCGCGGGACAACTTGCGCGTTTCGCGCGGCGAGCTAACGCTTTTATTTGAACAATACGCCCATTTTCCCTTTTGAAGCATTTTTTAGACATAGATGGTTGGTTTGACGATGCAGGAGTAAGTACTTATCGTCATTTTATTGAACAGGTACCCACAGAGGGTACTATAGTTGAGTGTGGAGCTAAATTTGGAAGATCTTCGGCTTTTTTATGCGATGAAGCAGATGATTCACATTTTGTATATATTATAGATTTATGGACAGATAGTAGGAAAAAAGAAAATTTTTACCAAGAGTTTAAAGAAAATATGCAGGGTAGAGATTATACACCTCTTATGGGGGATGCAACAGAGCTTTCTACTCAATTTAAAGTCAATTCTATAGATTTAGTAATAATTGATATGGTACATGACTATAAATCAGTTAAAAACGATATACAGGTATGGTTACCTAAAGTTAAAATAGGAGGAGCTATAATAGGTGACGACTACTTACAGTGGTGGCCCGGAGTTATGAAAGCAGTAGATGAGGTTTTACCGGATAGAATTATTTTTGAAAATAGGTATTGGACGTATATTAAAAAATTTTCTAACAGAAAACAGTTAATTTAGTTGCTTTTTAGAAAAATTATTATTATCTTAACAATATTATATATAAAATATATATAGATATAATTAATAATAATATATAAGTATATAGATATATAAAAATAATCAATTAAATAATTAATATGTCATTATCGGCCGAACAGATCCAAAGTAATTTCGAGAAGCATCTCAAAATAGTAGATACTTACATAGGAGATCGTAAAGACTCGGTGAAGAAACTTATTTCTCACATTGAGGAAACTTACGTAATGGCTCCTGCTAGTGGTAAAACTTGGCATCATAATGCTTTTGCTGGGGGATACGTCGATCATGTTAATAGAGTTGTGGAATATGCGGTAAAGCAGTCTAGGTTATATCAAGAGATGGGTGGAACAGTAGATTACACCGAAGAAGAACTTGTCTTTGCCGCTTTATTCCATGATTTAGGTAAGCTAGGTGATGGAGATAAAGAGAACTACCAACCTCAGACCGATAAATGGCGTCAGGATAAACTATCAGAGATGTATACTTACAACTCAGACTTAGATTTTATGCTCATTCCCGATAGATCACTGTACATACTACAGAAGTTCGGGTTAAAGGTTAGTCAAAAAGAGTGGTTAGGCATCAGACTACACGATGGAGTGTTTGATAAAGCTAATGAAGCTTACTTCTTCAGTCATCAAGAGAGTTCAAGACAGAAAACCTCTATTGTTAGCGTACTCCACAGTGCAGACTACCTAGCCTCTAAGGTCGAATACGATATTTGGAAGAAAAACGGTGGGACTACCAAGCCTAGACGCCAAAAAACCACTTCTAGTTCAGGAAAAGCCGTCAATTCTTCGGAAAGTCTTTCAAAAATGTTAAAAAACCTATAGATGACCATTAATCCATTACTTTTTTCCGGAATAATTGTCTTTTTAGTTGCTTTTATAATTATTCTTCTTTATATTATAAATAACCTTCTTAAAAAAGCAGAGTTATACGAAGATATTATAGAAGATCAAACAAAATATCTTCAAAACCTCTCTTCTTTAGTAGAAGAAAGCGATCAGTACCTTAAAAAACTTGACGAACGAGGGGTCTTTCAGTCAGACGACGAAATAGGTACGTTTTTTAATAGTATAAAAACAGTACAAAATGAGCTTAACAAGTTTAAGCTACCCTCGACATATGGCAAGGAAGAAATCCAAAGCTAATTATTTTACTTCAGAGACAGAAGAGTATATAAAAAAATACAATAGCTCCACAGACAACGAATATAGGAATAAGGTATTTACAGAACATATTTACCTTCCATTCTATAAGTTAGCAGAAAATATTATACATACCTTTAAGTTTTACTACACAGATGTCGAACAAATCGAAGATCTTAAGCATGAAGTAGTAACTGTATTACTAGAAGAAAAGATTATGAAGTTTGACCCTACTAATGGAGCTAAAGCATACTCTTATTTTGGTACTATAGTAAAAAGATGGCTTATTAACTACAATAATAAGAACTATAAAAAGCTCACCCAGACCGAATCTACACCAGATAGCTTTGCTCTAAACGTCCCCTCTTATATGATAGTAGGAGAACATAAGTTAGACTACGATGAAGCTATATCTCTAGGAAACTACATAGATATTTGGGTAGACTTAACGTATGAAAAGTTAGAAGAATTGTTTTTCAAAGAATCTGAAAGAAAAATAGCTGATGCTATACTTACCATTTTTAAAAAGAGGAGTGATTTAGAGATTTTTAAAAAGAAAGCTCTTTATATCTATATAAGAGAAATGACAGATTGCGAAACTCCTCAACTTACAAGGGTTATATCTACACTTAAAAAGGATTTCTATGAAGGATACCTTGAATTATATGAAAGAGGAGTTCTAGTACCTAACTTAAATAATAAGTAAGTTACTATTTATAATTAAAATTATGAGTTTAGATAAAGAAATATTTAACGGAAAGACTCTATCTGATCTCTTTGGAGAAATACATGATAACTCAACTAGTACTAGAGCTCAAGTAAAAGCATTAATAGGTGAACTAAAACCTCTTATAGAAAATATAGGAGATGCTACTTTAATCGTCCCTATGATAAAAGAGTATATGGAGATAGGAGTAAAGAACGATGAAGCATTGATTAAGTTAGCGACTATAGTTCAACGCATAGAAACAGCACAAACTAAAGGAGATGGGAGTGAAATGTTTGACTTCTCTGAATTGCAGGATCTTCTAGAAGAATCTCAAGAAATCGAAAAAGAGGTAAAAGAAGAACCTAAACAAGAGGAATAATATGTCAGATAATAAGATTTTAGCATCAATAGCTAGAGTTGTGGATGTGGTTACAGACGAATCCCATCCCTTCTTTAAATCTTATGGTGATATAGGAGCTATTAGGTATAGACTTTTAGACTCATCCGGTAAAGAAGGTGATTTAAGATCTTTAGATTTAGCTTACCCTATCGATCGTAATATTATGTCTTTTCCTCTAGCAGGTGAAGTAGTACAGCTTTTCGTAGGACCCAAAGCACAAGACGTTGTCGATATAGCAGATTCAACAAAAATATACTATGGGTCTTCTTTAGCCATATGGAATCACCCACATTATAACGCTCACCCAGATCCAGGATTAAGAGAAGGAGATCCCAACCCAGGACCAGGAGTAATTGAAAGAGGAGATATATACCCTATGCTTCCTTTTATGGGGGATGTATTAATAGAAGGTAGACATGGTCAATCTATTAGAATGACAGGTGTTAGAGCAAATCAACAACCTTTAGTTAATAGTCAAAATAACGGTAAAGCTTTGACTATAATAAGAAACGGACAAAAAGAAAGTAAAATTGACATTCCTCAAGAGCTAGCTGATTTTCTTGCGGACGGGTACACACCGCAAGTTGAAGATATAAATAACGACCGTACATCTATATACTTAACATCTGATCATATTATACCATTGATTCCTGCTAATGAAGAAAGAGGTTCATATCTAAATTTTGGACCTTTAAATACTGATTTATATAGAGGTGCTCAAGCCATAATACAATCAGACCGTATAGTATTAAATGCCAGAGAAGAAAGCATACTTTTATCCGGTAAAGAAAACGTAGCTATAAACTCATCTAATGTGCATCTAGACGGAACTGATAGAATAGTGCTAGATTCTAAAAAAATATATTTAGGTAATCTGGCATTTAAATTAAGAAATGCTCCTTTGAGAGTAGGATCAGCAGAAAGCTTACAACAGCCTGCAGTATTAGGTGGTCATGCCGAAACTATTTTTTTAGAAATTTTAGATGCTTTAACTGAACTAATCGGAGGATTAAGTGCAGTCAGAAGACCTGATATATGGATACCAGGAGTTATTAACGCAGCAGAATCAGTTAAAGAACTTGTAGAGGGAATAGAAACTAGAGTTAGAACTGATTTAAACTCTAAAAAAGTATTTGTTGAGTAATGGCTACATTCATTAAAATAGAAGAAGATAAACTCAAAGAGCATATCAACTCCCAACTAGGTAAACTAAAAGGAGTTATAAAGAATAAAGCTAGGCTGGCTTATAAAATACTTATACGTAAGTTTAAGCAAAGAGCTATTCAAAGTGCTACTGCACTGGTATTACAAAGATTATCACCCTCCCTATGTGACGATACCTCAGACATAGCTAAGGGAACAGAGCAAGTAGCAGATTTTATAAACGGAGTAGGAGATGTTGCAAACAAATTAACACAAACTGCAGGCAAAGTATTAGGCGCTATTACTAAACTGTTAAAGATAGTAAATGTTATAATAAACCTACCTATACCCACCTCTATTCCTCCTGGAATAGGTATTACTATCTCAGTTCCTTTGAAACTTCAAGCTATAATTGAAACCCTACAGGAGTATGTTGCAAAAGCAATAAATCTAGCTGAATCCATTAAAGCCGGAGTAGATACTGTACAAGCCCAAATAGACGCATTTTCATTAATTACAGATAGAATGAATGATCTATTATCTTTTGCGGACTCTTTTTGTGCTTTAAACGAAGCATATGCTGATTCTTTAGTTTCGGGAGAAGACGTAGGAGCAATAAATCAAGATTTATTAGATGAATATGGAGGTATACTTACATCAATGGCTAATTCTTTAGAGTTAATGCTAGACGGTGAAGATGACGGACAAGCTTTTGATTCAGCATCTCAAGAAATGCTAGAGTTGGTAGAGGATTACGCCATAGAAGAGTTCATTCCCGATGGAGTAAAGTCTAGACTACGAAGAAGAAGAATAGAGGATAGTTTTGGGACTGTAGATGGTGACAATAAAAATGCAGGAGACGGTGACGGTCTTAACTTAGGACCAGACGGATTACCTCTAGATGGTCTTGCAGGATCAGGTGTTAACTTACCAGATACTAACTCAGAGTTATACGAAGCAATAGACGGTAACATTTATATTTTAAAAGTAGAAGAAGACCCAACTTCACCAGCAGTCGCAGCAAGAAGATTTGGAGTTGCGCAGACATTAGAAGGAGTTACTGTATTAAAATCTCCTCCTACTTTTACAACAAAAGCAAAAACTATTTTAGCTGATATCAGAGTAAGATTAGATACTCAGCTTTCAATACTTTAATTATTAGATATTTATTATTATGAAACTAGATACATTACGAAAAGTAATAAGAGAAGAAGTAAAAGCAGCTATAAAAGAAGAACTTCAAGATATGCTTACTGAAGCCGTAAAAGTTGCCAGTGAACCTACTTCTACTAATGTACAAAAGTTTAACGAATACAAACCAGTTGTACAAAAAGATTTAAAACAAACCTGGTCTACAGGCAAGATTAACACAGGAACTGTACCTTTAGAAGAAATGTTAAATCAAACGGCAGGAGAAATGACTAGTAACGATTTTAAACAAATAGTAAATGCTCAAGCTCCTACTCCAGGAGCAGCAGCTACTAGTACACTAGCTAACCAAATGGGATTGACTGAAAACAGCGGCCCTATGCCGGGAATAGATATAAGTAAACTGGACTTTGTAAGCAAAGCAAAAAGCGTATTAGACGCTTCATATAAAAAAGATAAAAGTAGATTACCAGTATAATGGCGTTTGAAGCAAAAAAAATTAATCCGTTAGATAGACAGCCTCGTAAAGCTATAGGAGTCTCCTTACCCTTTACAGGGGTTGGGGTATTTAATTCTACTTTTACTACTAGAGATGCTATAAAGAATAATTTAATAAATTTTTTTCTGACTGGTAAAGGAGAAAGATTTTTAAATCCTACTTTTGGTACAGGATTAAGAAATTTATTATTTGAAAATATAGATAAAGAAAACGTAGATGCTATAGATGGAGAAATTAGAGATTCTTTAAGGAATAATTTTCCTGCTGTAGTACCTATAAAATTAAGCACAGTAGGTACACCTAATACTAATACAGTTACATTTAGTATGAGATATCAAATTCAAGACACAGGCATAGAGGATACGTTAGCTATTAATTTTGAACTATAATGAAAGAAGTAAGAGATATAAAATATATAAACAGAGATTTTAATGATTTTAGAAATTCATTAGTTGAATTTGCTAAAAACTACTTTCCTGACACCTTTAATGACTTTTCTCCTACCTCACCAGGCATGATGTTTATAGAAATGGCAGCATATGTAGGTGATGTACTTTCGTTTTATTCTGACACACAACTACAAGAAACTTTTGTACAACATGCAAAAAATCCTGAAAACCTATACTCACTAGCATACACACTTGGCTATAGACCTAAGATAACTACTGTATCAGAAGTTGATGTAGATATTACCCAAAATGTAGCTTCAACAGGAACTGATTATGAACCTAATTTTAACCAAGCATTATTAATCTCATCAAACGCACAACTCAAGGCTACTACCTCAGGACAACCAGCATTTTTAATAGACCAGTCGATAGACTTTAGTTTCTCTAGTTCTTTTGACCCCACTACTATTACTGTAGCTTCTATAGCTGGAGGTAACCCAGCAGAGTATACATTAAAAAAGAAAGCAAAAGCATTCTCTGGAGAGGTTATTACCTCTACTGAAGTAATAGGAACAGCAGAAAAATTTAAAACTATTACAGTTGACGATCTAGATATAATCGGAATACTCTCTATAACTGACTCTGGAGGTAACATTTATACAGAAGTTCCTTATTTAGGTCAAGAAACTGTATATGACGAAACCGCTAATACCGATGCTGACGATACAGTAAAAACTAAATTAACTTTGAAAAAAGTTCCTTATAGATTTGTAACTAGATTTAATTCAGCAGGTAATCTTTTAATTCAATTTGGAGCAGGAATAAGTGAATCTGATGACTCAGTAATAATACCTGACCCTACTAATGTAGGTATTGGTAACGCAGATGGAGTATCAAGAATAGACCACTCTTATGACCCTTCAAATTTTCTTTTTACTAGAACTTATGGTTTAGCTCCTTCAAACACTACATTAACTATCAAGTACCTAAAAGGAGGAGGTATTAACGCTAACGTTCCAGCTAACACTATAACTCAACAATCATCAGTTACATCAACTGCTGCCGATACAACATATCAAGGTACACTATCGTTTAATAACCCACTTCCTGCAACTGGGGGTAAAGACGGAGATACAGTGCAGGAAATAAGAGAAAACTCTTTAAGATCTTTTAATGAGCAAGGAAGGGCTGTTACCCTACAAGATTATAATGTTAGAGCACAATCTCTTCCCCCTAGATTCGGTACAGTAGCTAAAACTTTTGTGACTAAAGACGAAGCTACAGCAACCGAAGCAAATACTAATTTTGTAAGTGATAATCCATTTTCTTTATCGCTATACGTATTAGCATACGATAATAATAAAAAGCTTAGTTATTCGACTGACAATCTAAAAAGAAACCTTAAGAACTATCTATCGCAGTATATGATGATATCTGATAGTTTAAATATAAAAGACGCATTTATAGTTAACATAGGAATAAATTTCGAAGTATTAGCCCTTCCTAGTTTTACAGGCAGGCAAGTTCTACTTGATTGCATTCAGAGAATAAAAGAATATTTTATTACAGCTAATAGAAACATAAATCAACCTATAAACTTAGCTAGAATAACTACTGTACTAGATAGAGTAAAAGGAGTACAGACAGTACAAAAATTAGAAATAATTAATAAAGTAGGAGATAACTACTCTGAATTTGGGTATGATATTAAAGGTGCTACAAGAAATAATGTAGTATATCCTTCATATGACCCTTGCTTCTTTGAAGTTAAATTTCCTGATACAGATATTAAAGGAAGAATAATAACAGTATAAAATGGCAGTATACAGACTATATCCAGAAGCAGATACTTTTATTACCACGTTTAAATCAGAATCAAACGCTGGTATAGACGAAATAGTAGAACTAGCTAGCTTTCCCAATAAAATTTTAAAAGGAGAATCATCACGTATTTTAGTAAAATTTAAACATACTGAAATAGTTTCTACGTTAGATAATGTAGTAGGGAGTGCTTTTTCTTCAAGCATTAATTATTCTCTAGCAGATGCAACTGAATTAGCAGAAACTGTATCTGTGTATGCCTGGCCACTTGCTCAATCATTTACAAAAGGTGTTGGAAAAATTGATGACATACCCACCGATAGGTCAGGAGTAACTTGGAAGCATAGAAATAAAAATAGAAGTGACGCCTGGCAACTATCAGTACTAGCAGCAAATACTACTGGCTCTTACTCAGGTAGTTTAATCGGAGGTGGAGTTTGGTTTACTGGCTCAAATAATGTAGAATTAGAAACAACCTCTTCTTTTATGTACTCTGATTCTAAAGATTTGGAAATAAACGTTACAGAAGCAGTTAAATTGCACTATTCTTCTTCTATTTCTAACAACGGGTTTGTAATAAAATTAGATGATGATCTAGAATTTGAAACTACTTCATCTTTGAAACTTCAGTATTTCTCTGAAAATACAAATACAATCTATAGACCCTATTTAGAATTTAAATGGGATGACTCTTCCTTCAACACAGGAAGTAATAGTATTTTAGATACTGATAAAGCTACTATAGGTATAAATAATAACTCAGGAGAGTATGTAAACTCTGGCAAAAAGCGATTTAGAGTAACTAGTAAACCTAAGTACCCTACTAGAACTTTTAGTACTGGATCTATATATAAAACTAACTTTGCTATGCCTTCAGGTAGTTTTTATGCAATACAGGATGAATTTACAGGGGAAAAAATAATTGATTTTGATACTACTTTTACTAAGTTAAGTTGTGATTCTGATGGAAGTTTCTTTGATTTATACTTATCTAATCTTGAACCAGAAAGATATTACAAAGTATTAATAAGCTCTTCTCTAGATGGAAGTGATGTAATTATAGATAATGATAATATTTTTAAAGTAGTAAAAAATGGCTGAAATTAAAATACAAAAAACAGTATTTAATAAACCTGAATTTGATGATGTCATAGATAGAGATTTCAAATTTTTTACTCCTCCTGAAGATTTAGAAGATAATGATACTGTAAGTGAGCTATTCAGATTATATAACAAATTGTATTTTGAAATACCCTTGAGAAATAGTAATACATCTCATGAATACCTAATAAGAAAAAGTTTAGAATTAGTAGACTTTGAAGAGGACAATGAAAGAATACAGCCTCTATTAGACGAAATAACAAATTTAAGAGCTCAATTAGTAGATAATCAAGAAACTATATTAGAATTACAATTACAAAACATAAGTACAAATACGGATGGCTAAAATAGATTTTAAAGTACTTCCTCTATTTCCAGAACAGGTTACCGATATTCAAAGATTTGAACCTAAAGATGTTCTGCTCTTTGGAGATTTCAAAGTAAATAATACCTTTTCTGTTAATAATAACTCTATAGAGCTCCATGCTTATAGTCAAACAGGTACTTTATTAAAATCTGATTATAGCTACAAAGGTTATTCTTTTTTACAAACTGCAGCAGGAGCTGGTAAGTCAGGCGAATCTACCATCAACGTAGACCCTGTTCAAGATTCAATAACATTAGGATATAACTCAGGCGGGATAAGATTAGTATATAATTTTATTAATAATCTGTTTAGCCCTACTAATAAAAATCCTTTATTTTATATTGAATCTATTTCAAGAGATAGGAAAGAAATTAGATTATTAACAACTCAGTTACCTAATGAGTTTGTTCTTCAAACTGCTCAAGGAATTAGAAATGCCCTAGACGGTGATTCTTATTTTAGTGACTTTAAACTAAACTTTCTTAATAATAACCATGTAGTTGCAATTAATATCTCTACTGAAGAATATAGAGGTAAAAGAGCAGTACTAGTAAAACTATACGATCCTTTACCAGACTCTTTTAGTACCAGAGATACATGTAGCATAGTAGAGTTTATAAGCGACTCCTTAGCATACGAAGTACAAGGAGAAGTAATACCGGAAGAAGTAATATTTCCTAAACTAGCCGGACCTAATTTTGATATAGATACTGAAGATTTAACTGGTACTCCTAGTCCTTTCTTCAACCTAAACGAATTATTTAGCTATCCAGTATCTAGCTCATTCTATGAGTTGATGTCATTAACTAATGAAAGCGGCTCTATAGTCAGTATAGACCACAGTGACTATAATGAATTTATTCACTTTGGCTCTGCTGAAGAAAGACTTAGGAACTTTAAATATAAACTACAGTTAATAGAATCGTATAGTGGCAGTATAGCAAGTTTAGAATCTCAAAGTGCTAATAATTTAGAAATAACAGGAAGTATAGATCAATTTGAATCTTTAATAACTGGAGTTATTAATAATTTTGATCACTACGATAGATTTTTATACTATGAAAGTGGGTCTTATTCTTGGCCAAAATCTAACACTTCTAGACCATATACTTTAGTTAGTAGTAGTCAGGCTTCAACTACAACATGGTTTAATGATAATATAACTTCAGCATCTAATTTTGATACCTCTAATTTTAGTTCTTTAACTAACGCTATACCATCTTTTATAAGAGAAGACGCTGATAATGATCAACTGCTTACTTTTATATTTATGCTTGGTCAGCATTTTGATAATATATGGGTTTATCAAAAAGCATTGACTGATAAATATGATAATGATAATAGATTAAATTTTGGGATATCTAAGGATTTAGTAGGGGACGCATTAAGAAGTTTTGGAGTAAAACTATATTCAAGTAATGAATCATTAGAAAATCTATTTAGCTACTTTACAGGTCAAGCTTATACTTCAGGTAGCTCTAATGCAGCAGCAACTCATGTGACTGCTTCAGCAGGCAGTAATGCCTATTTACAGCCAATGCCTAAGCAGTCTTATGCTCAAGAAGTTTATAAAAGACTGTATCACAATTTACCTTATCTAGTAAAATCTAAAGGAACCGAAAGAGGTTTAAGAGCATTAATAAATTGCTATGGAGTTCCATCAGATATATTAACTATTAGATTACACGGTAATCAAGAAGCTCCTAACGAATTTGCTACTGCGGACACTGTTTACCTTTCTCCAGAAGAAAATATAACAAGTTCATTAGCTTTAGTTTCATCTTCACTAGATAATATATACGTTCAATTCACAGGATCTAAAGTTGAAGGAAATACTCTTTCTCCAGATGTTACTATAGTAAAAGCAGGAGTTAAAAGATCAAAAACTAGGCATACTTTAGAAGTAGGTTTTTCAACCGCTGATAATGAAAATATACAAATATACAACTCAGCTTCAGCTGCAGGTGGGCTAAATATAGATGATTATATTGGTGCTCCTAGCGATGAATTTGAATCTAAATACACAGGTCTTCAAGGTCTAATTGATACTTATACAGCTACAAATAGTAGATATGATATAAGAGACTTTGTTAATTTAATAAGATTTTTTGATAATACTTTATTTAAGTCTATAAAAGATTATATACCTGCAAGATCTAACGCTTCAGTAGGAATTATTGTAAAACCTAATACATTAAACAGAAGTAAAGCAAAACAAGTTTCGGGTTCATTGACTCAACCGGTTCATACTGGTAGTAAATCGATTGGAACTTTTACAGGAGCTGATGGAGGAGCATTTGATACACCATTTAGTGGTAGTACTTCATATGTTAAAACCCTACTAACTCCTTCAGGATCAGCGCTGCTGAATTATCATAATTTTGAAATAGCTAAATTAGACGGAGAATTTGATGGTAGCACAATAATTGCATCTAGTCAAAGTTTATCTTCAGGAAATGAGTTTACAAAAGAATCTGGATTGAATCTTTTATTTAATATAGAAAATTTTGATGCTTCGTTTATTTGTCCATTTACTGTAGAGACCTTTTTTCCATGATAAGTATAGTAGTAAATAAAAGATTAATTTCATATATTAATATTTATATAAAAATTTAAATGGCAGTTTACTTAGTTAGAGGAGCAAGAAATAATATACTCGGAAATATATCCGATGCAGGTCCTTTTGAGGTATACTTAGGAACTAAAGATAATGCAACTCGAGCAGGAACGCTTTCAGGTTTCCTTATACACGATCCTTCTGACAATACTGATTCAAAACTAGAAAATATTGTAGTAGACGGAGTAACGTTTACAGATGTAGTATCTACAGCTAATCTAAATGCTGGAATTGGACTTACCATAAGTGCAGCTTCAGGAAACGATACATTTATCTTTCAGAGCGTAAGTAACTGTACAAATTCATTTACCTATATACCGCCCTCCCCCTCCCCAACCCCAACAGTTACCCGGAGTGCTACCCCATCACTAACCCCTACAATATCAGTGACTCCATCTGTTACCCCATCGGTAACCGCAACCGTTACTCCTACTATATCAATCACTCCCAGTACTAGTGCAACACCATCTATAACACCAACAACAACAGTCAGTATTAGTGTAACTCCCACCGTAACTGTAACTCCTAGTAGAACACCATCTATTAGTGTAACTCCATCTATATCTATCACTCCATCTATATCAGTTACACCCGGAGTATCGCCTACTAGAACACCTAGTAGAACACCTCCTAATAGCCCACCCAACAGCCCACCGAATTCACCACCGAATTCACCACCTAACAGTGCAACACCATCTAGAACACCATCAGAGACACCACCTGTATCACCTACTAGAACACCATCTATTAGTATATCACCTAGTAGAACACCACCTAGTACCCCACCTAACAGTCCTGTACCTAGGAACTCAGATACTATATTTGGGGTAGGTTCATCCAATTGTATCCAAGCATGTGCTTCTGCTTCCCCTACTACAGTTTACTTTTATGGGTCTTACATAGGAACCTCTACCACACTATATACTAGCGCTGGAGGCTCTGGTCAAATTTCGTCTGGTTTCTTTAGTGACGGGGATATGTCTGAGGACACCTGTTGGATATATTCAGCAGCAGCATATCCACAGGCGGAGTGTGATACACTGAGTGTTGTAGAAGGAACCATGATCGCAACCTCTTTAAGCTCTTCAGTAGCTGTAGAGAATTTAGAAATAGGGGACCCTGTCCTTTCTAGAAATATATCTGGTTTACCAGATTCAGACGAAGGTAAAGAAGCTTTATACTCTTGGAGCTCAGATAATATTGATGGTACTTATAGTACTGCTTTAGTTACAACACTTTTTACTACTCCTACTAGAGGTATATATAATTTTAATAATGGTGCGCTCCTTACAACTCGTAAGCACAACCATGTTGTAAAAAGAAACGGACTATGGTTAGTAGTACGGGCACACCAAATACAAGTAGGAGATATTTTTCAAGATATAAACTTAAATGAGGTTACAATAACTTCAATTGATGTTGAAGATAACTTTATAAATATATACAGTTTAAATGTAGAAACTGATGATGTTTACTATGCAAATAATATTTTAACTCATAACGATAGATAAAAGTTATGCCAATAAGTATATTTCAATTTTCGAATACAAAACCTCAAGACGGGACCATTAACTTATTATACTCTCAGTCTATAGCCAATAGCGGTAACTTCACTGTTATAGGTGCTTGTATTCCATTTGAAAGTGCTAATAATATTGATATTGAAAACTCTTTACAGCAGCTTACTGAATTTACTATTAATAAGAAAGATAAGGCTGAAGGAGTAGATAAAGTAGTATTCGACGTATCTCAAAAAACAAGAAAAAGTGGATACTATTTTATCCAGTTTGAAGAATCTAGTTACATTAATAATTCAGAGTTAGTTATAGGAGATGATACTACATTTGTCAGTGAAAGTTTTACTAATGTAAGTGGATCATTTTTGTCTGATCAAAATGGTTCATATTCTAATATACCAACAGGTTCGCTAAATGAAGCAGTGTTAGTAGACCCGTTTATAGTTGGATCGTTTACTAATTCTGATTTTGAACCTTTAATAAGTAATGCTACTCAACTAGAACCTAATTCGTTTCAATTTGTAGTTGATAGAAATGAATCTCAGATAAATCCAACTAATTTCGAAGCTATATTAAATCGCGCTGCTATAAAAGCTAATCTACAAGATTCAAATTATTCAGACTCAGGATTAATAAATGCTAGATATGATGGAACTAAGTTAACTAGCGGTAGCGTTGTAGGAGACGATCCTGGTATGTCTTTCTTAAGATTTGGTGGTTCAATTCACAATGACGATGCTGATAATGCTACTATTGTTGCTATTAGCCCACAAGAAAGGGTAATAGAACAAATTTACTTTAATTTTGATAGTAATAAAATTATTAGTTCATCTGCTAGTGAATCTTCATTTTCAAGTGTACCGCAGGTAGGTCATTACTTATATAATTACGATAATAATATAAACAGATATAGTAGATTAGTAAATAGTAAAATATTTAACTTGGAATCTGGAGCAGTAATTACTACAGATAACGCAGGATTAGTCATAGCAAGATCAGCTAACTTAGTTATTGATCCTACTCCAACTCCTAGCCCAACCATATCAGTATCTGCTACACCATCAGTTACTCCCTCTACGACAGCAACCCCATCAATTACTGTTTCAGTAACCCCATCTGCTACACCCAGCATTTCGGTTACACCATCTATTACACCAAGTACATCACCATCATCATAACATGAAACAAATTTATTTTAATTATTATAGATATTTATAACAAACACACATAAAGAAATGGGATATTTAAATAACTCTGTAGTAACCGTAGATGCGATTCTCACTAAAAAAGGTAGAGAATTACTAGCACGAGGGGACGGTTCTTTTAAGATCACTCAATTTGCATTAGCAGATGACGAGATCGACTACACACTCTACAATCCGAGCCATCCCTCAGGTTCTGCTTTTTATGGAGAAGCAATCGAAAACATGCCGCTATTAGAAGCCTTTCCAGATGAAAATCAAATAATGAAGTACAAACTAACTACTCTACCAAGAGGTACTTCTAAACTTCCAGTACTAGATCTCGGATTCGCCTCTATTACTCTTAAACAAGGAGCATCTTTAGCTATTACCCCTCAAACGCTAAACTATTTAGGAGCTACTACTAGCTTTGAAGCAAACGGCTATACTGCTACTATTGCAGATACTAGAGTTCTAAGTTCATTTACTGGAGTAGGTATTAATACTGATGAGGCAGAAAGACTTAACAGTACTACTACAGTAGGTACTAATGTATCAAAAACAGTAATAGGAACTTCTATTAACCTAACTGCAACTGCTGTAAATACCCTTTTTGGAACTAGAGTACAATTGCAAACAACTATAACAGTAATAGGTAGAGACTCTGGTGCACGTCTTACATTACCTGTTACTATTACTAAAACTAATTAATTTTTAAAAGATGTCGTTTAAAAGATTTGACCCACAAGATATAGTAATTAGTGCTGAATCCGTTACCGCACCAGTATGGAGTAATTCAGCTATAACACTATCTACATTCTTTACATCTTCTGCACAAGTAGCAGGAGCATCAGGAGCATACTACTATAATGTATATCAAACAGCATCTGACGATGCTACTGCTGCAGTCCAATTTTCAGTAGCTTATGGAGACATAGTAGGTTCAGGTTCACTGCATTTTAATTTAGCTGTCTCAGGAGCTTCGCCCTCTAAAACTATCTATGGTCAATATAGATCGTTAGTATTAGGAGATGAAGAAGGTAATTTTATTTTTGGTAACGCAACTGGTTCACATTTTTATGTGATATCTTTAGATAGAGCAAGATATAAAGAAAAGTTATTGCCCGGTACATTTAGTTTAGTACTATCAGGCTCGGATACTAATGGAGATGGTGCACTTCTAAATTTAACTGATAATAGTCAAGTAGCTACAACAACTAATTTTAATGATGCTGGTCGAGTATTCGAAGTAGTATCAGGTAGTTTAGGAACAATATATACAGGAGTAAACGCAACAGGTCATTCTAATTCTAATGGATCATATGGATTTTTCTTACCGGATGTCGGTGTAATAATTCTAAATGGAAAAGCATTAGATGGCTCATCAGCTGGTTCAGCTGGAGGTATTAATTTAGGTACTATACGTACAATGAATACTGAAGGTAGTGGATCTCAAAAAATATTCGATTCTATAGCAAAAGGAGCTTCTTTTAAATTGAACTCAGAAGAAACAATTTCTTCTAATTTTGTATTTGTAAGAGCAAGAAACGCTGAATTTAATTATTCTTCCAATCCTTCTAATACAACAGGTTCAGGAGAGCTTAAACATGATGTTATGGTAAATAACCCTCAAGCTTACGCTACTTCAGTCGGGCTGTATAATGATAATAACGATCTACTAGCAACCGCTAAACTATCTAGACCGCTTCTTAAAGACTTTACTAAAGAAGCATTGGTACGAATAAAGCTTGATTTTTAATGAATGGGGGCCTACAAAAAGCTAAACAAACAAGATGTATACGTAACTTCGTATGAAGCTAATAAATCGTTTAGAGTAGCAGGTGAAGACGAATTTGAAACTTTTAACGTAGATGGCTTTTATATTGAATCAAGCCCTCTTCCTTACTACCCAGCTTTTTTTCATAACTTTACAGGTAATTCAGGCACTAGCTACAATAGGTATACAGGTTATAGAAGTTTATATCAATTATATTATTCAAATTTTACTTCCGAATCTTTAGCAACTGGTCAAAAATTACAGTCAGGTTCGTACGATAACTACTTAATGTCTTCTCTAGCTACCGGTTCTTATAGATCTAGTTTTAGAGAACTTACTGATAAATCAAACGTTTTTTCTATTCCAAGAAAATATGTAGGTACAGCAATACAGCCAAATAGCTTTATAATGTTTATCTCAGGAGCTGAAGCAAGCGATGGGTACTCTGGTTCATATTTTGAAGGAGCTAACGGAGGAGCTGATTATATCTTAACTGGTTCGGATGGTTTAACAGATAGTGATGACGATTATATTGGTACTCCTAGACCAGAAGAAATGTTAAGAGTAGGTAGAGGAAGAGAGTTTATAGATGATGGGGAAGGAAATTTAGTTGTATCAGGCGCTGCAGTTATATCTGATACTGGTAGTTTTAAAATTGGAGACGTTATATACCCTCACGGCATTGTTACTATTACTTCGGCTAGTCTATTAGATTACTATAGAGAAGATTTAGATATGCAATGGAAAGCAACTCAACCTATTTATACATATAATGTTAGGTGTCAAGTAAAGGATCATGAATTAAACTTTACTCAACATCCATCAGCTATATCAGGGTCAGAAGGAGTACTCCATAATAACGTTACAGGAAGTGCTTTTCAACCTTATATTACAACTGTTGGTTTGTATAATGATGCTAATGAATTATTAGCAGTATCAAAATTTAGTCAACCAATACCAAAGTCTGACAGTACAGAAATGACATTTGTAGTAAAATTAGATATGTAAAATAAAATATTATGTCTCAGATAACTCTTAGATTAGCAAAAGGTTCCGCTCTTACTCAAACAGAGATGGATACTAACTTAAAGAATTTAGTAAATTCCGCTTCGGTAGATACTACTACCGGTCAATTATCTCTATTTACTTCTGAGAGTTCAGGAGCTCAAAAACAAATAGATGTACTTCCTGATTGGATAGATTATAGCGGTTCATCAACTACAGGAGTTGCATCAGTTACCGGTTCTCTTTTAGTAACCGGAGATATTACTGCACAGCAATTTAATACAGAAATAATTTCTTCATCAACTATATTTGAATCAGGTTCAACTATATTTGGTGATGATAGTAACGATACACATCAAATAACTGGTAGCTTACTAGTTACTGGTTCTCAAACATTAGAAGGAAATATAACAGTTGTAGGTCAAAAAGTACTATCTGGTAGCTTAACTGTATCAGGCTCTGCAACAATTACCGATACTATAGACTCTACTGGGATGTCTAGTAAGATTAGATTTCATTTTGCTGAATACTCTGATTTACCATCAGCCACTACCTACCACGGTATGTTTGCTCATGTACATGCAACAGGTTCAGCTTACTATGCACACGGAGGAAATTGGGTAAGAATAGCTCAATCAGCTTCTTTTGCTACTCCAATTGCAACCTTAACAGCTGCTAGTGCATCTCATGAAACCTCAATTAATACTCTTGTAGCAGCAAGTGCATCTCATGAAACCTCAATTAATACTCTTGTAGCAGCAAGTGCTTCACATGAGACCTCTATTACTACATTAACAGCTGCTAGTGCATCTCATGAGACTGCTATCAATACTTTGAATGGTAAAACCTTAATATCTTCTTCAGTTCAAATATCAGGATCTATTTCAGGTTCATTAGGACCTAACGCTGCTTTTATAAGAACACTTAATTCAGATTCTATTTCTGGTTCATTCGGCGGCTTAACCGCAGCTTCTGTATCAGGGTCTTTGGGCGATAATGCAACATTAATTAGATCCTTAACCGGAGCAGGAATATCAGGATCTTTAGGAGTTAACGCTACATTAATAAGATCACTTACAGCTACTTCTATTTCAGGTTCATTTACATCTACCTCAGCAAGTCTTGCTGCTGGTATTGCAACAAACCTAGCTAGTGTAGGAACTTTAACAACTGATAAAGCTAATAAAAGTGAAATAACAGGATCGTTTGCTGTAGCTAGCGGTTCGTTTAGTACTAGGATTACAGCAGTAGAAGGAGCAGGAGGAGCAGGAGGAACAGTATCAGGATCAGCTGTTGGTGATGCACAAGGTCAAATAAAACTTAATGATGTAAACGTAAATGTAAAAGATCTTCAGACTACTAGTGATGTAACATTCGACAATATCTCAGCTACTACTCTTCTAACTAGTTCTTTATTAAAAACTTCTGGTAATATAACCGGCTCAGGTTTACTACAAATAGCAGGAACTGGTACTTCACAATTTACAAGTCACTTACAAGCACATTGTTTAGGTATAGGAACAGCTCCATCAACAACTACTGGTGAAATAAGAGCAGCAGGCGACATAACTGCTTACTACTCTTCAGACGAAAGATTAAAAGAAAATATTACTAATATAAAAGAGCCTTTGCAAAAACTTTCTTATATTAATGGTGTAGAGTTTGACTGGTTACCTATAGAAGGTATTCATTCTAACGAAGGGCATGATGTAGGAGTCATTGCTCAAGAAATCGAAAAAGTGCTACCTGAGTTAGTAACTGATCGAGAAAACGGATATAAAGCCGTACGTTATGAAAAAATTGTCGCGTTATTGATTGAAGCAGTTAAAGAACAGCAGTTACAAATCGATGAGCTAAAATCTAAGCTCTAGCGGCAGAAACCAAATTATATGGAAATGACATACCCTTCCTGGACATTCCAGGGTAGGATCTTCAACGATATATTAGACTTCCCAAAAGGTACTTACGGATTTATTTATGAAGTTTTTCATAAACCTACCGGCTTAAAATACCTCGGTAAGAAAGTATTGTTTTTCGAAAGAAATAAAAGATTAGGAAAAAGAGCATTAGAAGCTTTGAGAGAAGAAAGAAAAGCAAAAGGAATTGGAGGCCGTACCCCTTTAAAGCAAAAAGTAGTTACCGAATCGGATTGGAAAGATTATTATGGATCTCATCCAAAGATAAAACAACTCGTTAAAGATTCAAAAGATCTCAGAAAAGATTTCGAAAGAAGAATATTAGATTTTGTTCCAAATAAAAAGCTTTTAACTTATTATGAGTGCAAGCACCTATTTATAAATGACGTTCTTGAAACATATAGTCATCAGTATATCAACGACAATATTTTAGGAAAGTTTTATAGAAAAGATTTTAACAATGATTAAACTAAAAGAAGTATTAGGATACCCATCCTTAAAGTATCATATAGATAACGGTCTATCATTGCATGAGCATGTCTACCGTTATAACTCTGATGCCTTTATACAATTATTTAAAGAGGCAAGAGAAGCGCATAGAAACGAAGAAATCGAACTTAGCGAAGAAGATATTGAACTTTTAGAGACAACAGATATAGGGGAATATGGAGATTATAATGGAATGAGAGTTCCTTTAGATCTTCCTATGGTTTCCCCCAAACACAATAATGCATTGTTCGAAATAGGCTGCATGATTGATAACATGATTGAAAACGAGGATACGATTGACGAAGCTATGAGTATAGACGAAATGATCGATTACGATCTAGTCAAAGAGCTTGTCGAATCAATCGGCGGTACTATTAATATGGAGAACTTTAGAAAAGCTGTTAACCTACAGAATGAAACTTTCGACTATAATGGTTTCGATATGCTTAAAGCATCTGTAGATTATATTCCTGAAGCTGAATATAAAGGTAAAAAAGTTGCACTTAACAAACCAAAAAGAGGTGGATCTAAAAAGTTCTACGTTTACGTTAAGTCAAAGAAAGGTAATGTTAAAAAAGTATCATTCGGTGATACTGGTCTTTCAGTTAAGTTAAAGCAAAGAGGAGCTAGAGCGTCTTTCGCAGCTCGTCATAAATGTGCTCAAAAGAAAGATAAAACAAAAGCAGGTTATTGGTCTTGTAATATAGGCCGTTATTGGAAATCATTAGGTGGATCATCAAACTTCTCAGGTTACTGGTAGACCTTATTCTGAAAAAAAAGAAGACGGTTATTTAATAAGAGAGTTCTCTCAAGACACTCCTTCATTTGAATTTGTTTGGCATAGAGATAAAGAAGATAGGTATGTTCAAGCTATACACGATAACGATTGGTCTTTTCAATTAGACAACGATATACCCCGTGAGTTACTAAAAGATAAGCTATTTATACCTAAAGAAACCTATCACCGTTTAATTAAAGGAACAGGTGATTTAGTTGTTAAAATATGGCAAGAGGATTAACAGTTGGTAATTATATAGATAAACCTAAGAGAAAGAGACCAGGTGTTCATGCCAAGTCTAAAACATCAAAGTTAAAGACTTCTCGCAACTATAAAAAATTATATAGAGGACAAGGAAAATGAAATTAACAGATATCATATTGGAAAATAAAAGCATTACTTTAACTTATACCGACCCTGGTAGTACTCTTTATTCTATTTCTATAAATGGAGAAAAGCAAAGAAGCAGAGAGGATGAAGATAAAGCAATTCAAATGATTAAAAAGATCACAGGTTTAGAAGTACCTCGTAGGGCTATGTATCTTTCAGACGAAGTTCAAGATATTGCAGATGCCTTAAGAAAAAAAGGATATGACGCAGAAGTCTATCCTATGGACGTAAGTTAATAATTAAATTAAGATCATGAAGTTATCTAAAATAATACTCGAAAATAAAAATTATGTTCTAAGAGAAGAACTTAACCTATCTGATAATGATGTTATTAAATTAGCTGAAGCTATTACTAACAAATTAGAAGATTATTTAGATGTTGATAACAGAACCCTACTCTACCAATCTGTATCTGCTGCAATAGGAGATCTATTACAAAATAACGAAATATAAGTTGTCTATTAAAAAATTAGTTCTTATCTTATCCTAAAGATACGGACTGGAGTTATGGATTATACTTTCCTTTTAGGATCCATTGAAAACATATTGGGCAAAAGTTATAAGAGAGCTAGAGATAATTATGCTTTTCATTGTCCTTTTTGTAATCATCGAAAACCTAAGTTAGAAATTAACATGCATACCAACGAAGAAGGTAAGAACTTCTGGGAATGTTGGGTATGTCAAACAAGAGGAAGAACGATTCGTTCTCTACTATATCAACTTAAAACTCCTAAAAATCAAGCATCTGAAATCTTAAAGTATCTACCAAAAGGTTCTTTTATAGAATTTAAAGGACTATCTATTATAGAACTACCCAAGGAGTATCAACTACTTTTTAATTCATCACCTACTTCAGTTACAGCAAATTTAATAAAAAGGTATTTATATGCAAGAGGACTTTCCGATAATGATTTTATTAAATATAGCATTGGATACTGCACATCTGGAGACTATGGAGGACGAGTTATTATCCCAAGTTATTCTGAATCCAATACACTCAACTTCTTTGTTGCACGATCTTATGATGGCAACTATTTTAAGTACAAAAATCCAGAAACAAGCAAAGACATAATATTCTTTGAAAATCTAATAAACTGGAATCAACCAAT
>Ga0181397_1000087_pt1 | contig 32888 bp, 48 predicted proteins | sample 20SPOviralmetaG_FD_130126 | JGI IMG/M metagenome (GOLD analysis project Ga0181397, IMG submission 130126) | Marine viral communities from the oligotrophic San Pedro Time Series (SPOT) site, San Pedro Channel, CA, USA - 20 SPOT_SRF_2011-02-23 | ecosystem: Environmental > Aquatic > Marine > Strait...
AGCTCTAATTAAACGTCCATAAAGTACCTTTTGATAACCCTTGTATTACCTTACTTTTACTAACTTTAATTTAAATTTCTTGTTAAATTGAAACCTAATTTGTTTTTGTAATTGTTTTTCAAGTATCTTAGGTATGAATGTACGTGTTAATTTATCAAACGGAAATAATTTATTAATAGTTTGTCTATCAACAAAACTTGCTACCTTTTGTAGTTTAGGACTTTTATCATTTGTTGTTGTGCCTAATCTTCTCCATATTCCATTGAATGAACCATTACTAGGTCTACCTTTAGGTGTTCCAAAGAAATATCTTTTCTTGTCTGCTTTAACTCTCTTAACAAAGTTTCTAGGAAAGTTACCATGTTGATTTAATTCTGAATGAACTGTTGGTATAACTATATACTTTCTATTAGGTGTACGTTCACCACCATTAGTCTGCAATCTCATATACTTAATACGTCTATTCGTACCGGAACTATCACCACTAGATTTAATGTTAGGTTCACCTTTAACGCCTACATAAGCTATTTTATCATTAACCGTCTTTTGTGAACTCTTTGTCTTTGTATATCCAAATGCACTTGATGTATATTTAACAGGCTTATCAAAAGTTCTATTAGTGTTCATGTTATATAACTTCATCATCTTACGTGCTGTATCATTCATAGCAAAGCCTACTGCTTTAGGTAGATCAACACCTTGAAACTTCTTAACTCTTTTAGTAACGCTTCTTATGTTTGTCTTAACACTTATATCTAATGCTGCCATATCATTCTCCAAGTTATGTAGAGTCAATTAATAGATTACTAATGGGAATAAGTAATCATGTGAGAAAGCCCAAAATATGAAAAAAGACTCCTATTGACTCTACAGCACTTCGGCTAATCAACTCTTACTATAACGATATTATATAAACAGGGGATGTTCGTTAATGGTTGACCTATCAAGATAGGATGTTGTGTTTACAACTAACCTCACTTTATCAAAAAATATAGGTTGATTTGTACAAAGTAGTCAACACTAAAAAAATAAATATACTATATGTTGTTAAAACTAAAGAAATCGTTAGGTGATACACTACCATTAGTAGCAAAGTATATTTTTTCTAAAGCATCCGGTAAAGGTATTACCTCACCATTTATGTACCTGTATACTGATCTACTAGATACTTCGATAGTAGCAGCAAAGTCATCATAAGATATTTCTTCTAATTTTAAATAGTCTTTTAGTTTCATTAGATTGCTCCTAGTCCTACTAATATTAATATAAAAAATATAAACATTATTCCATACATAAATAATTCACATAGTAATTTAAAATAAGTAATCATCATCATTCTCCATTAGCACTATAGGAGTATCTTCCCCTATCCATGCACCTAATATATTAAAGTCTATCCATTCAATAGACTCTTGTTTATCCATACCCTGTTGTATAAATACATTCACTAACTTATTATAATCATATACAATCACAGTATCACATCCACATCTGTGACCTAGGCCTATAATAGCTTCATTGCATCCTGACCACTTTTTCATTTAAGATACCTCCAATGTATATTTATAGTTTTGATATGCACAATACCCTACCAATAGATAAACAATCTTCTCATCAGGATGTTCATCATTGATGTAAATAGAGTTACCCATAATAGTACATACTTCCGTACCATCTTTATCAGTAAAGTATAAGTAGTCATCAGCTAATGATGTTATCTCTACACCTAATGTACTGGATATAAAACTTACTAAACATACGTCCTGAGTATAGTTATGATCCTTGTACTTCCATTTCTTTTCTAATTCTGAATTATACATTGTTATGCTCCCCATAATTCTAATGCTTCTTTTTTCGCTTCTGAATAATTTTTAAAATTTTTTATTTTTTGTTCTACTGCTTCTTTTCTTTTTTTGCCTAATAAATGTGTACTGGTAAAAGTTTTATTATCATACGCTCTTAAAATAGCACCCATAGAATATCTAGTAATAGTAGCTAATTTTTTATTATTTTTAATGATAGTAGTTATACTGGGGCTAGATATAAATTCTAAACCTCTCATTGTATGTTTTTTTAAGTTGTTCATTGTTATACACTCCAATCCATACGTTCATAATTTAATGCTTTTTCTAATTTTCTAAACACTCTTAAAGCTGCTCTTGAGTGTGTAGTTTTTTCACCAGCATCTTCATAAAATTGTAATATACCTATCATTGAGGTATATGTTTCATCTAATTCTTTGTCTGTAAGTTTTATTGTATTAGTCATTGTAATCTCCTGTTTATGTATCGAGATTACTACTATATGACATATAGTGTCAACACCTATTTAATATTAATACATTCTACTTTAGGTATAGGTTCTTGATTAGATGCTTTTATAACGATTACTACAAAGATAACTATAAGCATGATTGATATAGTACCTAGTATAGTCATTAGTCCTTTAAACATTTTTTCTATTAGTTTCATATTTTTCTCCTGTTATTCATCATAGACAATCCATGATTTAATTAATGCACCTCTATAGTTTGATTTAACCGTCCTACGATCACATCTAAACCTTTTAGATAATCTACTCCATGTTCCATACGATCTGTTGGCCATTGATAATGCTACTGACCATATCAATTTTCTATCTTCTAATGATAACTTTAAACCAGTCTCTAATGCTTTATCATAATTATCTATTTGTTTTCTACTTGGACTTAACCTTACTTTAGCAGTTTTATCCCATCCATAAGATGTCCAATCCGGTGGAATATCTAACCAACTATTACTAATCTTTTTTTTAGTTAATGGTGGTAACATCTTGTCTGTTCTAGCTGCTTCTTTAAATACATAGTCCATGTGTGCTATCTGTTCATCCGTTGCCCATATTTTTTTTCTTTTAATGTCCATTAGTAGTTCCTTTATCACGTTGCATTTCTTTTGATACTTCACATAGATCAGCTATAAGATTTAATATCTGATAACTATCTACTTCTTTAATTAAAACATAACCTTCTTGAGTTCGATCATCAGAAGCAATATAGATGTGTATACTTGCCTTTTTTTGTTCATATCTAGGCACGATATATATATTGTTTAATTGCTTTTCCATTTAGTTATCCACTTTATTCACATTTATACACAGATTTTTATATTGACTACTTTTTTTAAACACCTGTATAATTGATTGTACAATCACTTCAAGAGTTGAATTTTTAAAAGTTTGTTTTACTGACATTGTAATTAAATAGAAATACAAGAATTGGAATATATTGTAGTACAATATATTGTAAGCAAAACCATTAAAAAAAAATCTATTCAATCTCATTACCCCAGCTATCCCATCCCTCTATTTTTTGTCTTGCAAATAATTCTATTCTAGGTAAATCACCACAAAGTTCTACAATTCTATTTCTAGCTATATCAGGTTTTCTACTATGCTCTCTAATAGGATCATAAATTACTTGGTGAACACTTTTTGAAACTCTTTTAGGTTTACCTTTTGTGGCTAGTAAGCAAATTTCATTGTTTGCTCTAGTCCAATGCCCTAAACCCCAAAACAAACTATCCGCAATTTTATTTTTCTTTATCCAACTAAAACCACAAGTTTTATATGTAAATCCCCACCTATCTATTGTTTCTAATCCTTGAGTCAATAAAGGATATGTAACCCATAAAAATAAAATACAGTCTTTATTTGAAATTGTTTCTACAGGTAAATTAAAAATATCATTATCATCCATACAATCGTAATGGTTTTCTGCTGACTTTTTTTCTTTGCCTTTACCTGACCAAACTTTATAAGTCCAAGGAGGATCAGCATAAATTATATTGTATTTTTTATTAGGAAACATATCTATTCCACATTCTTTAACTCAGGAAATTCATTATTTTCTTTTTGTCTTTGTAGCTCTCTATATTTTTTTCTTTGATATGCTGTTAAATCACCTCTTAGTAATTCTTTTTCATAATCAATAAAATATCTATTCATGTTCTGTCTGTTATATTGTTCAGTTCTTTTTTTACGTTCATTATCAAAATGTTCTTCCGGTATAGAGTTTACTTTATCCATTACCCTATCCAACATCTTATGAAATGACATATCATTCTTAGCTTTCATCCATTGCTCCCATACGTGTATTTAAAAATAACTTAATACCATCACCTACTGGTACTTTACCTAACATCATAGCCTTAATAGTTATTAACGGTAATCCACAATTAAACATCAAATCATTCTTTGATGTACCAGTCTTAATCATTAATCTCATCATCTCATGGTGGTTCATTTTTGTAGCTCCATAAGTTTACTAAAAATTAAAAACTTAGTAAAATTATCAGTTGGTGAAAATTGATCAGATGACTTTTCTTTATCATCTCGATAGATACCATCAGCAAAACCAAAACCATGAACAATATCTAAATCATTTAATATACTAATATTAGTATATCTTTTATTTCTATAACTATCATATAAAATTTCAGCTTCTTCTATCATATTTTGCATAATTTAAATTAGACATGATTTGTCTAGTTTGTAAATATATCTATAAAAATAAAAAAATTGACCTTCATATATCGTCATACAGAAGGTTTTAGATAGTAGTTGATAGTAGAGTACCCATAAAAAAACCCCCAAATTAGATTTGAGGGTTCTTAAACTTTATGTGTGATATTTAGATTGTGCTATTATTATCTTTTAAGATAATTAATTTTGCACCAATCTTACAAAGTCCATCATAATAATTAGTTGATAAATGATCTGATGAATAGTAATGACCAAACTCATGTATCAACAGTTCAAGTATCTCTTGTTTGTTTGTATCTAAGTCAAACCATTTACGACCAAGAACATTAAAGAACAACTGCAAGTTCCCACGGCCATAACTTGCTAAAGCACCTGAACCGTCATGTACTGTAACTGATAAACTTCCAAAGCCTAATTGTTGATGTAAGAACTTTGCATAGTCAACTACTTCTTGCATCTTATCATCAACATTAACTTCTTCTGCTCCACCAGTAAACTCAGGTCTTGCATATTTACTAATTTGTCCTGATGGTAAAGCAAAATTAGAATACTCCTCTCTTGCTTCTCTGATTTTTACCCAAGCATCTTTTGAAAGTTGGCTACCTGATATAACCTGTCTATCATCAGCAAATGCTTTTTTATTTGCTTCAGGATCAGACATATCATATACAACAGCATCTTCACCAAACTTGGCCTCAATAACAGATTTAACTGCATCAGAATTAGCTTCTTTTTGCTCTAAGGCTTCTTGTGCAAAAGTTGTTTGCAATTCATCTTCAGATAAATCAGCATGAGTTTCATTTAAAACAAATGCTTTTAACTTTTTAAGATAAGCTGGTTTAACATTATCTCTATCTTTAGATAGAGGAACTTTTTGATTAACATTTATTGTAAATGGTATATCAGTTTCAACAACTGGTATTCCTAATTCACAAATATAGTTTGTGTCTAAAGATTTAAACAATTCAATTTCAGTTAATCTTGAGGTTGGTGTAAAGTTACCTTCTTCATCAACAGTTACAGTTGGTAAAGTTTCTGTAAATACTGAGTGAGTGTTTGATCTTTTTATTAAATTATTATTAATCACAAACTCAACATTTTTTGGTGGAATTATAGTTTTTGATAAATCTAATAATTCATCAAACTCAATTTTTTTTAGTTTGATAACACCCTCAAAGATAGAACCTAATTCTGTCTTAGTTCCAGTTTTAGTTCTAGTACCATCTGATTTAAAAAGTACAGTCCCTTTTGTGCTTTTTATTTTAGCACTTTTAAACATGGCTAATGTAGATTTAGTACCATAAGAAAAACGACCTCTTTTAGATGTATCACCAGCTTTATAACTTTCATTAAAAAGTGTATAAGCATCAGCTAACTTTTTAAAACCTTCAGCACTATCATCTTCAACTTTAATAAATGTACCTTCAGGATTCCAATCAATGATAACATTGCATTTACTAATATTTTCATCAAAAGCATTTGAAACTAACTCTTTAATAATAAAAATTTTGTTTTTATCATTTTGATTTTTTCTTAATCCAACTTGATTAACATTAAACCATGTAGAGTTATTGCGAGAAGTTTTGTCTAGAACTTTCTTAGACTCTGCTTCACCAGTATTACTGGATTTATTTTTTGTCATATTTAACATAAATACAGATTACTACTATTGACATATACTGTCAACAACTAAATTAAAATAATATTTGACGAATCACTTTGTTACGTTTTACATGGTTATTAATAATATGAAATTATGAACAGGAGAATTAAATGAACATTGAAGATATTGAAAGGGAAATTGCACCTTATAGTAATGAACATAATGAGCCGCCATCACTAATTCAATCAGATGAAATTGGTAGTTTAGTATTAGCTTTATCTAAAGCACAAGGTGAGTTTCCTATCATTGGTAAAAATCAAACAGCAAAAGCTGGAGCAAGAGTTTATGATTGGGCAGACTTATCAGCAATACACAAAGGTATAAAAGAAATACTAAGTAAGCATGAGTTAGCTATAATTTTTACACCAAATAGAGTTGTAGATAAAAATGGTGTTACCCTAATGTTATCTATGAAGTTACTTCACTCCTCAGGTGAATACACAGAAGGTTCATTGCCTTTAATGTTAGATCAATCTACTTCACAAGCAATGGGATCAGCAATCTCTTACGCAAGACGATACTTAATGTATTGTATGTTAGATATTTCTACAGATGATGATGATGGTGTAGCTGCAACAACTAAACCCCCAGTAAAACAGACTAAAGATAACTACAATAATTATGGTCGCTAGAACTTTAGGTAGTTCTTTAAATGGTATTAACAATAAAATTTATTTAAGGAGATTAGCAAAAATGCAAGAACAAAATAAAAAGCCACCGGAATATTATAAAAGTAATGAAACTTTTTTAGACTTTTATATAAAGCGTAATTTTAGTGAACAAGGTAGAAATATTGGTATTGAATATCAGAGCTGCTTAGTAACTTTAAAAAAAGAACAAGTTTTAAATTTATTAAAAGCAATGGGAGATAATGAAGAAATTATGTTAACCGGTAAAGGATGGTTAAATGATATAAGTGATCCAAATAAAAGTTCTCTACACGTTCAATGTGTATCTCATAGTCAGAATGATTTAGATTATTTAGCAAAATATAATGAAAGAAATTTAAACTCTAATTATCAAAGGCCTAATCAATCTACACCATCACAATATTTAGAAGCTAAAAATACTCCTAGTGATACTTATGTGACGGAAACAGATTATAGAGCTAATGCTAGTCAAGTTAAGACAACTACGGATATGGATGATGACATCCCCTTCTAAAAATAATGAATTTTTTACATATAAGGGATTTGGTGAGTTACTAACCACTAAGGAGGTATGTTTAATTTGTTGGAATAAAGATGATCATAAAACGAGAAGTAAACTATATCGTTTAGTTAAGAATGATTTATTTCCTAAACCAAGAGTTGATTTAGGTACAAAGAAACGCCACAAATTTTATTTTAGTAATGAAGAAATCTTTAGATTTAATAGATCAGGAGAAATTAATCATGGGAATACTTAATACTTAGGATTAAATGTCCTAACACTTGTGAGATTGTTTTGAATATATTTTTATTTGCTGTATGCACGTTAAACATAATGGGAAATACAGCTGAGGAACTAAAGTTAGTAAGTCGCAGAAATGGTCAATCTGCTGATATAATTGTTAGTGACTAAAACAGGAGATAAATATGAATAGAGATAATATGCCACCACTACTTTATGAAAGTGAACTAGATAGAATTAATCAACAAAAAGCCATTGAATATTTAATGACTAAATGGAATTTTACAGCGTATGATTGTCCACCTAATTATCCATTAGACTATCTATGCAAGAGAGATAAAGATACTGTAGCTTTTGTTGAAGTTAGAGTTAGAACTAATAGAATGAATAAATATCCCACTATGATATGTTCATTAAAAAAATATAAATTTGCTAAAGAAGTTGGTGAATTATTTAACATCCCTATTTTGTTCTTAGTTCATTGGACTGGATGCGGAACTACAGCTTTTATAGATATGGTCTCCAATGAACCAAAACTAGACATTCAATTAGTCGATTACAGGAATGATGTTAGGGATTTAGAACCTATAGTCCATTGGAGTATTGATAGCTTTACTATACTAAATAAAGCAATTCAACACTAAATTTTTAAAATTCGACCTTCATAGAAGCTCGTACAGACGTTTTTAGGTAGTCTTTGATACTAGACTACCCTATGGATTTAGACCTTTTCCAGTTTAAAAACTCTACCCCTTCTTCAGGATCACTAAAGCAAGTCACAAAAGATTGCTCTGATTTAGCATCAGGATCAACTACAACAAAGATACTTTCAAAACCTTGTGCATGAGCATCAAATTCAAAATTTAACCTTTCATGTGCGTAACTATCCCACCATTTATAACCTTTAGCTCTACAAACCCATACAGTCTCACCACTTTCATCTAAAGGAGTCTGCATGATGCTACCAGTATGTAAATGACCGGCTATGTATAAATGACATCCACGTCCTTGGCCTAACATAGCAGCTCTTAATACTCCATGTAATTTATTGTAGATACTTGATCCTTTAAAGTTATGCTTGTTATACATTTTAAATTCCCTACCATTAGGAAATTGAAAATTAACTTTTATACCCCAGTCATCCTCAAGAATATTTTTTGGTTTTAACATCCATTTAACTGGATCACCTGATCCTGACCATGCACCATGATTACCGCTAATTGCACAAATAGGATTACATCCTTCTTCAGATACTAACCATTGTACTAATTGCCATGCTTGATGAGTAGTTGTCTCAGAATAAGCGTAGTTTCTAGCCAAAAAGCCTATCCAATTATCTAAATGGTCGCCAATCATTATACCTCTTACGTGAGGTTTATTGTCTTGTACTACCTTAATATGTTTTAATAATGTAGGTATATCTGCGTGTGGACTATCAATGTGAATATCACCAAAGACATTAAATCCTACAGCACCATCAATATTAATTTTTATTTTAGTTTCATCTTTATAAATTTTGTGAGCTTTTTTCTTTTCAAAACTTGTAGCCATTTTTTCTAATAGTTGGTCTACCGGTAATTCATCAGATGGTATAAATGGTACTTCAAACGCTTCAAATGGAGATTCTTTTTTTTGTTCTACATTTCCTGATTCTTCTAAATCTACTAATGATCTAGCTTGTTTTAAACGTGATTTTAAAGCGTATATAGTTAAACCAAGTTCAGTAGCTAACCCTTGTTGATTTTTTAATCTTTTACCTTCACCAACATCATCTAGTTGTTGTAAAAGCCTTCTAGCTTCTTGTATTAGCATGATTGGAATCTATTACATTTACCACTTGTTAACATTTTTTCAGATATACTTTCACCTCCCACCATTATATCAGCAATAATTAAACCACCATCCATTTTAGTCTTAATAGAAAATTTTTGTGGCATAATGCTTGTTAAATAATCTTTAGCATCTTCACCAGCTACACCACTAGGACTTTCAATGTTTAAAAGTTTTATTTTCATGTTTTGTAGGATAATACAAAAACCTAAATCTATATTACAACGTACAGTATCACCTGAAACAACTCTTATTAAATTAGCTTTATAAATATACATTACTTTTCTACCATAGTTTGTGTTTCTATATCGTATTTAAAGGTTTCAGCGTCATAAGATTGATTAGTTGATGCAAAACCAATACAACTTTTTCTAAATTCTAATAGATCGTCCATATTATCTAAATCACCATAGCCTAAATAATACTCTAGCAATTCACCATCAGTATTATAAAAATATCCTCTTAATTTTTCAAAAGCCATTATCTTTTTAACTCCGTTACAGTTAATCCACTTCCACCAAATATCCAATATTGATCAGTTGTTTCAGTTGTTTCATACAAAAATAAAGCGTATTTAGTTCCGGTAGTACCAGTAACACCAGTAGCACTATCTATAAAGCTAGTAGAATAATTACCTTGTATGCCTTCCGTAGAACTTTGACTGGTAGCATCACCACTACCTAAAAATGTACAAAAGTTACCACCATCAGTTGCTTTTTCATAATAGGAGTTAGATGGTAGTTTTTGTAACACAATAGCATAAGCATATTTACTAGTAGCAATAGTTCTTTTTGAAGCCATTGCATTAGCATTTATTAATAAACCAGCTACTGTACTAGGAATAGTACCTAAAGTTATTTCATTACACATAAAGCCATTTAACGTAATTACAGATGAACCATTAAAATATGAAATAGAATCTTGAGTAGTGCTTTCACCAGTAACACTAGAACTTACAACAGAATTAAATACACCTGATACAGCATTTAAAGTAATATCACTTGTATTAACTGAAGCAAATGCCGCTGTAACTTCACTTGTATATGATGAAGCAACTGCACTTGTGTTTACAGCTCTAACAGTAAAATAATATGTTTGATTTTGTGAAAAAGTTACGGAATCGTAAACAAGATTGTATTCTTGATTAGCTGATCTAACAGCATCAATAGAACCTATAAGATTTTTAGTACCACTTGAAGATGTTGAATAATATATTTCAACTGATTTTAAATCTTTATTACTAGGATTAGTCCAAAATAAAGTAATAGCTAATGGATCACTTGAAGCTGATAAACTTGTAGGAGTTGATGGTAGTGAAGTTGAAGCTGGAACAATTACCTGTTGAGTAGTGTTAAATGTACTGTAATTGCCTGCCATGTTTCTAGCACGAACTTTTACATCTATGGTTTTTCCACTTGTTACCGGTGTTAATAATAATTTTGTCATTTTCTCGCTACACCTTTACTTTTTTCAAAACTTCTACTTGCTGATAATCCTAACATACCCATTAAAACAGGATAAAGCATTGCTAAGTCAAATTCAGGAAATTTAAAATCCAATCCAAACGCTCTTAATATTACTTCTAAGATAGGTTGTATCATTGCATGATAGGTTATAGCTATTCCACAAGACCATCCTATAAATGGTCTCCATCCACTAACAAATAATGAACTATGTTTAGCTTCTTCTTTGTTTACGCCTATTTGTGCTAAATCTAGTTTTTGTAAACCAGCTAATAATTGATGTTGTAGAGTTATTCTTAAATCTTTATCCTCTACAAACTTATCAAGTGTTTTTGTTATAGATGGTATTAATGCTAATAAATTCATCATTTACCTAAAAAAAAGATAGTTTAACTAACAGGCCAATAACTGTAGCTGTTGAGCCTATCATAAGTTGTTCAATTCTTACTAAACGTGCCTTAATATTGTCATATTTCTCTAAACATAATTTTTCGTGATCGTTTATTTTTTGATCTACTATTGCTACTGTTGGTTTAATCATTATACATCTCTTAATACACTTACTGTTTCAAAATTAGACTGAGTGCTTTCTTTAAAATATACATCATATTCAATAATATGAGGATCATTAGGATCATCCGTTATTGTAACCTCTACAGCGTCTTGAATAGTTCCATCTTCAGCTGTATTACTAACAATAGATAGTGAAGATACTGGTGTAGCTACATTCATATAATTAGTAGCAACTGGAGCAGTTGTTTGTGTATATCCAATTTCTTCAGCACTTGTCCATCCATATACTAAAGCGTCTGTTTCTTGTAACATAACAGAAACACCTAAAATATTATCTTGATTTTCTAAACTCCAACTTACAATTTCAAATGTTTTGTTTTCATATCCAAGTGAAGGTAAAGTTACATTTACCACTTGCATAGGCTCTAACGCAAATTGCTTTAATGATAAAAGCATAGTCATGTTGACTTGCCTTCTGTTCTTTTCTAAATAAATTTTAGCTATTCGTTCACAAGCTACAGATGTATTTGTCATTGGTAATGGTAATTCTTTTTCTAAAACTTCACCATCTTCAGCGATTGCTGTTGTAGATTTTATAGTTGCATAATCCGCTGGTACATTGTCTGTTTCATCACCCATAAAAATACCTTTTATAGAGTTAAATTGATCTCTACGTGAGTTTTTACTATGTATGTCTAATGTACCTACAATATCATCTTCTGTAATAGTCGCTGTAGGTGATCTGTATTCTCCACCATACAATTTAAATTTTCCACCGGAATATACTAAGTTTCCAGCAAGTGAAGAAAGTATAGTTTCTATATTATCTTGAAAAGAACTAGCTGTATCTAATACACCGTTACAGGTATATCTTTTTTGAGTTGAACCATCATCTAATGTGACTAACTCATCACATAAATTAGCAGCTGAACTAAATGTTGTATCATCTATTCTTGCTGTTGAAACACCTAATCCATATTGTGTATTAGTTAGATAATCTCTTAAAGCTAAAGCTGGATTATCACTCCATGCTGTAGTGTTGTTTCTAGGATCAAAAACTTTAGCTCCTTTAACTTTTACAGTTAAATTTGGAATACCATTTACATAAATTTCCTGATTGTAGCCAAGAATCATAGGCACACACGCTATTCCTTTAAAAGTATCTGATGCTGTTAAATCAGTATAGGTAACAAAATTACTGTTTTGTGTTTGTCCTGTTTGTCCTCTCATAGATGAATCTATATTAGCGTATCTATCACTAGAAGATGGATTTGGATTATATCTTGATGGAGCGTCTACTTGTCCATTAACTATAGTTAATTCTTCACCATCAAAATAAAATTTTTCAAATTCTTCTACTTCGTGTCCAGCTATACCTAGCAAAATATAAAGATTACCTCTATCTATATTTCCAGCTATTTGACTTTCAGAAATATATAAGATTGTGCCACCCATTACAGCACTTCCATATACTATTTTTCTACTTTGAATAGGACTTCTAATAGTATCAGTTCTACCCATCATAGTGGCCATTTTAGGCATCATAGCTTGAGCTGCAAAGAATAAAGGTACACCAGTAATTATTGTTGTAGCTGACCAAACTACAGCGTTATAAATTGCCGTTCCTTTTGTTAAACCAAGAGCAGTACCAGCTATCCATTTAGCTGCGTCTGCTATAGCTAATCCAATCGCTTCCATGTTAAATCCTTAAACTTCTTACGTTAAAAAAATGCTCTCCAACATCTAAATCAAATGTCTTTAATCCTTCTTTTGAAGGAGCTAATAATTTATTTTTATAATAAACTAATGATATGTCTTTAAAGCTATCATCAACTCTAGCTATAGTAGATGTAACAACATCACCATCTTGTAATTTATTTAAATTGGTATGTTGTCTAAATCGAACATCAAAAATATCAAACATTGATTTATATTTTAGTTTTACCATTAATTTTTTTACACTATCCACGTCATGCCATTTTCCAATGCCTTTAACATGATTAATACCAGTAGCTATTTCTACAGCTTCATTAGCAAATAAGATACAATCATTAGCACCCCATTTAAAAGGTTCTTGTAATTTACGTTCTACAAAATCGTCTAAAATATTCATTTAATTAATAAACAATTCCTCTTTTTATAATATCTTCTATTTGTTGATCTATCTCAGCTTGAGTAGGTGTTTTAACAACTTTAGCAACTTGTGAATAAGGAATACCCCATAATATCTCTTTATTTTGTAAATCAGCGACATACCGCAAAGAAACATCTCCAGTATGAAGGTTTTGCTGGTCTTCGTCTGTGAATCTACTAATCCGTGTACGTTTTAAGTTAATTAATGAAGATTCTACATTTAATGTAATGTTAGAAGTATCACCATTTTGTGTAATATTCATTGTGTCCATTAAACCAGTAAATATTTCATAAGGTGTTACTGTTAATTGACCATTAACCAAACATCCAAAATAAATTGTACAATCCCTATTTTGATATGTCTCGTAAAGTGCGCTAGTCATTAAATTAGATGGAATACCACTTAAAGATAATGTAATACCTTTAGCTTCAACTTTATTTGATTCTCCAATAGATGAAATACCACCTAGTTGGCCTGCTCCTACATACGTTTCAGAATCAATCGTTATATTACCATACCCAGTCCATAATCTTACAGCTGGATCAACAACTCTAACTTTTGCACCCATACCACTATGATTAGCACATTTATACCATACTTCATCAGGTGCATTAGATGGTACAGTCCATGTATTTTTTGCTCCAGTAGTTCCAGCAGTACCACTATAAATTTGTCCACCTACTAGAGTAGCGCCATCTTCGCTTGTTACAATAAATAATGGATGATTACTGTTAGAGTTATCAGACTGATCAAATATAACAGTATTTCCCCTAGCTACTGTAAAATCATATTGCTGTAATCCATCTACCTGATATTTATTTCCATTACCAGTTGTCATTACTTTAGTATTAAAAGTTCTTGTTACGATTCCTGAAAAGTCACAATCAACAGCATAAAATGGCTCTACTACATCACCAGCGATCTGAGATGAAAAGTTAATATTTCTAGACATAGAGATGCTTCCTCATTTCTTCTATTTTAATTTGTTTTTTTCTTTTTTTACGTTGTGATTTATGACCTTGAATAAACAACTCAGGATATAATTCTTTCATCCATAATACTTGACCTTTCATTCCTCTATGACTCCTTTTACCATGTGGATTTTTGTCTTTCATTATTTTCTCCATAAAAAAAGGAGAGTTAAAAAACTCTCCTCTTAATTTTATATTTTAATGTATATTTTTTAACACCATCTTTGTATATCAGCTGGTGTGTGTTCTTTAGTTAATTTTTTCATAAAATATTCAGCGTGTTTTTTTAACTCATAAAAATCTACAAATAAAACACTTTCATATTCAGTATTTACATCTTGTTTTAAAACTACTTGGTAAAGATCGTTTGTTGTTTTTTTCATTGTTAAAGTTTTCATCATAATCTCCTGTTTATGATTTTAAGATATCACATTGACAACAGGTGTCAACAATAAAAAACATTTTATTTAATTATTTTTTATTTACGTTATAGACTCAATAGCTGTAAACCCTAAACCATAGAGAGATGCTTGATTTACGTTATAATTCATCTCATTACTTGCCATTCTAAATATACCAGTAGCATTAGTTGTTGTTATAGCTTCTGAGCCTGTTAGGTTCGTTCTAAGAGCTGGATATATATCTAATACCACATTACCACTAGAATCTGTATTTGCGTTTGTAAGCACCTTTAAAAGTTGTCTACTACTACCAGTTAAAATACTAATAAAATCACCTGCCTTTAGCCAATTTGTCGTTGAAGCAGTTGCACCTGTTACTGATAAAGATTGAGAGTTAGCCGAATGAGAACCATTGACTGTTGGAGTACCGCCACCATTTCCTTGAGGAGTTAAACTATCAGGATTAGGTTGCATATAAAACGTACCTTGCATACCTCTTAAAGAAGTTAACCATGCTATCCATGTTTCAGCGTTTTCACGTTTTAATGGAATAAGTCTGACATCAGCTTCCCAAGTCTCTCCACTCCATTTATAAATTTGTTGTTGATAAGTAAAAGGAGAAATATTGATGCCATTGGTCGATCTTGCTGTTAAGGTTACGGATTGAAAAGATGTTGTATCAGGTAATGTTAAAGGATAGGTAATAGTCATTTTATCTCCTCAGTTGTGCGTCTTGAACAGCACCTTTAGATACTTGTGCAATAGCTGGTAATAATTGTAAAACTTCACTTCTTACACTAGCTTGAATACCGGTAGCAAAATTAATGTTTTGTTCAATGGTAATACCACCACCTGATCCTAATTTATTATTAGGAATAATAGCACCATTTGTTGATGGCACAAATAATTCAGGTTGTCCATTTTCTCCCACCATATAAGGTCTACCACCAACTACATTTCGGCCTACTACACCACCTGCCGGCTTAGTAAATCCTAATCCATCTAAAAAACCACCAAATGCACCTGTAATTGGTGCCATTATAGCCCTAGCTACAAACATTTTTACTATTTGAGCTAAAATAATTTTACCTAAATCTCTAAAAGCATCACCAGCGTTTTTAGTTCCCATTATTATATCTTCAAATGCTTTACCCATAGATGTAGATATAGTTACAGCTAAAGTATCAAATTGATCTGTCATATTTAAAGAGTCTTTTCTAAGTTTACTTAATTTAAGAAAAGTTTGTTGCCATCCTCTATTTTTTTCTTCTTGACTTCGTTGCCAAGCCTTCATGTGTTCGTCTTGTTGATTTGCTTCTTGTTCTCTATCAAGTTTTCTTTGTGCTTTGTAATCTAATAACGATTGTAGTTGTTTATTACTAAAATTATTCATAGAAACTAACATTTTATCAATGGTTTTTTCAAATTCATCAACGTCAAATAAATCAGTAGTACCAAAGGTAAACACTTTAACCATTTTTCTAAAAGCTAATGCTAATTTTCTAAAGACTAAAACAAAATTAATTGAAAATGTTGTTAATGCAATAGTTATATCTAATAATAAATCATATAATCCATTAAAAAAATCATCCATTCCACCATCTTTTATAAAATCCTTCATAAAATTAGTTAAAGAATCCGTTATTTTTTGCATTGCAGGTGCTAATTCAGCTGTTAAACTGTTTGCTATACCTCTTAACGTAAACTTAAAACTTGATAAACTATCGTTAAAATCTTCTATACCTTTAGCTGATGCTGAACTTAGTGCAATTCCTAATTTTAATGCTTCTTCCTGCATTTTTGATAGACCATCACCACCAAGATCAAGCATATTGACCATAACCATACCAGCTCTACCAAACAACTGACTTGCTACACCTAATTTTTCAGATTGTGTACTTAAATCAGATATTCTATCAGATATTAGTTTTATCTGTTCGTCAAAACTCATAGTCATTAAAGTCTTAGCTTCAAGATTTAATCTATCTAATCCGTAAACAGCAGTTCCTAAATTTCTACTTGCTTCATATATATTTTTAGATAATTTTTGAAAAGCACTTTGTACTGTTTCGACACTTTCACCAGCTAAAACAGATGCTAATTCATACCCTGCTAGTTGTTGAGTAGTTAAGCCTAATCTATCTGCTAATTTTTTATTAGCATCAACTAATTTTAAACTACTTCTTATCATTAAGCCAATACCAGCTAAACCAGCAACACCAACTAAAGCTGTTTTCATGCTAAATATAGACTTAGTTGCTGTTTTTAAACTACGTCCAAGCGTAAGAAACATACCTTTAGTTTTATCTTTACCGGTAATTGGAATCTGTACTGGTACTCTTGTCATTTCTTCATCCTTTTAGATTCTAATGAATAAAAAGCTATCCATTGGTAAAATTCTTCTAAAGTCATATCTTTAATGGTTTGTAATGGTAAATGTAAGCGATCCGCAAGCTGAAATTGTGCCATCAGTTGAGAATCGCTTATTATTTTTTTTCAGATGCTTCCAAGCTAATATCTTCAGCAAATAATTTTTCTAACATTTGTGAGGAAATGTTGGTAACAAAGTTAATATCCATTCCTAAGAACGCTTGTCTATCACCTTCATCAAATATTTTTTTGCCTTCTTCGTTTTTAGCTTTTAGCATAATTAAATCTAAGAGAGATGCAAAAGATGGAATATCACCATTCATAATTCTATTGTAAAAATCAGGATGTTGTTTTCTTATTCTCTCATCTTCTCTAACAGTCATCTTAGTGAAATAAATGTGCAATGGTTCACCATCTACACCTAACTCAGCAACTTCAATACAGAATTTATCTTGATCTTGTTGCAACGCTTTCATGCGATCACTAATTGATGACATTATTAACTAGCTGTAGCTTCTGTTAGTGTACCAGTACCGGTGATGCTGACGGACGCTGTAAATACGCCGTTGGCTTCACCATTCCAGCTAATTCCTGAAATTAAACCATTTCCAGTTAAATATTTATCTACTCCAGCTGCTGTACCTTCATAATAAAATGATACGGAAACTGCTGCTGAATTACCAACTGCTGCAGCTAAAATTGCTGCTGTTGCTTGATCACTCTCATCATAAAAAATCTCAAGACTGGCAGTAAAACTGTCAAGAGTGTTAACAAAAGTTTTTGAAGTTGTGCCTATTGCACTAGTTTCTGCATTGTCTACGGTTTTATCTATAGAAAATGCACTACATTGAGTAAGTGTGTCTGAGCCAATTTTAATAACTGCATCAGAACCGGTTGCGTATGCCATTTAAATCTCCTTTATAATGGTGTTGATGAATTCGTTACAGTATTCATATAACGAACATTGTACGTGAGTTTACAGATGCCTAATGGCTTTTCACCCTCACTTGTGAAATCAATATCCGTACTGGATAAAAATTGTGTTATACATAAGTTGTTTAAAGTTAAATCAGTTCCTAAACTGTTCTCAACTTCACCAGCTATTGTATCTAATGTGTTTTCAATATTTTGATTAGCTTCCGCATAACACTCAATTATAACTTCTAGTTCTCTATCAAGAGTTACATTAGGCGCTATTGTAGAAATTTCAGATGTTTCATTTTGTGTATAGACTGCTAAGGCCGGTAATTCACCTTGTAGGATATTGTATAGCTTACTATCGTAAACATTTGCTCCGGTAGTCGCTAAACCAGTTACATCAGCTATTATTCTGTCTCTTATCTGTTGTCTAATATGTGTCATTATTGTTTTTGTAAATGTATCATAGTTACATTCGTTCCATCACGTTCAATAATTTTTACTTTATATGTTACGTCTACATTGTTTATTGGAATAATTAAAAAATCATTTTCTTTTCCGTTTTCAGGAATACTTGATGTTTTTAATGTAAAAGTAGGTTGGCTTGTAGATACTGGTGCATTTAATTCATCAAAACCAGTAAAGAATTGATTATCAAATATACCAGTAACTACATATTTATCATTATTTGACGCATATCTCCATGTAGCACTTACTGCAAAATCATTGAGATTAAAAAACGCATCATTAGCTAGATTGAGATTCATTTTCTTCTACTTTCTCTTGAGGTTTAGCTTCAGATTGACCTAAATCTAATGTAGCTACATTATGATTAACTAATTTATCGGCATAAACACCACCAACATCCACAATATCGCCTTTTTTATAAGAAACGCCTAATATTTCAGTTTTTATTAGTAATTTAATTTTAGCCACGATTTTTTACCTCTTTAGTAGTAGAAGATTTTAAACCGTCACTTCTATCAGTTTTTTTTTCTTTCTTAGCAGATGATAATGTTGCTACACCAGTATTAACAAGAAAATTTCCATCTTTTTCAGAAATTTCAATAGTATCACCGGAATTAACTACTTTTCCATCTACTCTAGTTGCTCTAAGTAATGTTATTTTCATAGTATTCATGGGAGCGGATTTCTCCGCTCCCTTCCCTTCAAATTGTTGTTGAGTTAATGCCATAATTAAGCAGAAACACAGAATGAAACAGGATGTTTCACGCCAAAGTCAACTGAACTAAGAGCTATAAGTCTTAATCCACCTGAAGTAGCTAAAGCATACGGATCGGATTGAATTTCTAATCCTGCCCATGTTGCTACTATAAACTCTGAGAAGTCCCCAAGAATTATAGTGTTATTTGTTACCTGCGAACTAATTAAAACTTCTCTACCGTCTACAAAGCCGTCACGTTGAGCTACAGGAGAACCTGCACCATTTGTGGCTAGTGACTTCATGTAACCATTAAGAGCTGGAGTTGTGATCCAATAAACAGAATTTCCGTCTAATGAAGCATTGTCTGCAAAGATAGCAGATTCCATAGCAATTAGCTCGGCATAAGTAGGAGCACCAGCTACACCAAATGCAGTTGCATTAACGCCAGCAGTAAACTCAATACCTCTAGGTGAAGCAGCTACAGCAGCAGGATTACCAGCTACAGAAGCAGCATCCCATGCAGTACCCATAGCACGTAAAAGATTATTTCTAACCATTTGTTCTACGCTAAAGCCATCAGTATTTTGTAAAAGACTTCTAGTCATATCGGTAAAGCACCCATTAGTATGTTCAGAAAGTGTAACACTATCTAAAGTCGGATCAGAAGATGCTACTGCAACGCCTTCTCCAATCCAATTACTAGTTTGAGTAGCTGTAGTTCTAGGAATAGATACATTACCTGTATTATTAGCTAGAATTGTTGGATTAGCTCTTAAAACTGTTGAAAATGGTGTTAAAGCTCCAATCATATCCTGATAACGTAAATCATTATAGACAACATTTGCACCTGAGCCAGCAGTTGATAATGTTCTTTCTGACCATTTATTAGTTACATCTTCAGGTACAAAAAATCCTTTAGATTCTCTACCTAATTTTTGAGCGTATGCTTCAGCAGCTTCTAATTCAAAAGCAGCATCTTCACGTGAAATTAAACCAGCTTGTGCTTTTGCAGCTCTAACTATTGAAAATGATCTTGATTCTGTTTCATTTAGACCAATTTCATTAGTTTCTAATGGTTTATTTTCAATTTCTTGTAATAAAGCACCTCTAAAAGCGTCTAATGATAGACCTTTAGCAACAGCTTCATCCGCCATTGGTGTTTTATTGTGTCTTGAAGCTAAAGAATAGATTTCTGATATATCTTTTTCTCTTTTTTGTACAGCTTCGGTAGATGCAACACGGATTTTTTCTTCAATGTTAACTTCTACTTTGTTTTCTTCTGTAGTTTTTTCCATAATAGTCTCCTTTGTTATGGTTTGGGGTTGTAAAGATAAAGAACGTCCAATGCCTACGGTTTGATCCGCACCCATTGATACAATACTTACTTCATGTGGAGTAAAAGCAGCTCTATAGGCTTCTTCTTCTTCATCATCATAGTAAGATTCACGCTCTAAGTTGGTTATGGTATATCCAATACTTACTTGTGTACGGATCCCATCTAAGACATCATCAAATACTTCCCTAGCCATAGTAGATTTACCAAATCGTACTGTAGAGTAAAGCCGTCCCTGACTTTCATCTAGTCTAGTATTTTCTATAACACCTATTTGTTGTCGGCTATCATGGTCAAGCAATAATGGTGCTTTATTATTTAGCCTATTAAGATCAACGTCACCTGTTCTATGTGAAAGAATTTCCAATCCAAATTCACGCATAACAGGAGATTCAGAAGATACAGACATTGTTATAGTTCTGTTTTCTACTTCGTCCCTCTCAAATTCCATAGGAAAAGCTGCTCTATGTTCTACAGTCTTTTCCTCTTTAGTTTCAATTCTAGATTCCTCTAAAACTTCACTATTCTCAATAGTTATTTCTTCTGTTTCTTCTTCTGTAACTTCCTCTGTTTCTTCTTCTTCATAAGAATCAGCTTTTAGAAATTTTACAGTATAAGAGTCATCAGTTTCAATAACTTCCTCAATATGTCTTTTAACTTCTTTATTTTTAGTCATTGACTTCTCCTTCTTCATTTTTTCAACAAGTTTTCGTGACCAGCTAAAGCCTGCGTCTCCACCCCATAACGCCCAAGCTATTCTGCCGTTAGATGGATAACCTTCTTCACCTTGCTTAAATCCTTCAGCTTTTTTGACACCTTCTTGCCTACTAAAAAAACTAAACATTCTTTTAACTGTATCATCAGATAGATTTTCACCAGCAATAATTTGTCTAGCCCTAACAGCACCAACTCTAGTACCACCTCTACCAAATTCTTCACGCCAAGCAATGCCCTTACGAGCTTCATCTTTCATGCCTGCGTTTGGATAATTACTAACTGGCATCATCCTCACCATCTTCATCAAATGGCACACCAGTTTGAGCATTAAACTTAGTTCCATAAGGTTCATAAGCTAAATCAATTCCCATTTTAGCAGCTAAACCAGCTTGTGCGTCTAATTCTGAGAAATGTTGACTTAATTCTTTACCGCTTTGATTTAAAACATCCTGTATTGTAGATAGTCCATTTGTTAAGTTAAGCTGATTAGCTTGTGCTTCTTTTAATGGATCAACAGAATGATAACCTCTAGCAGAAAATTCTATTGGATTAGCCCACTTTTCATAACGAGTCATGGGTAAAGGTAAAGTACCTGATATAATAGCCATTTCTAACCATTTTTTATAAACTGGTTTACAGAAATGCTCTATAATAAAAGATTGAGAGTGTTTATAGCTGTCTCTCTCGTCCAATAGGCCTACTCTAGCACTACTATAACTAGTCTGCGTCAAGTCATTGGAAAGTGACGCATAAGAGACTCCTAGTCCACTAGCTATTGTTCTAAGCATTGCTTTATCAAATTCACCTACACCAGTATTAGGATGATTCCAATTAGCAAATTCAATATCAGTACCTTGTGGTAAAATATCTATAGTTGCAGGTTCAAAATTCATTGCCGGCATTGTAGCAGCTTCACCATCTAGATACGCTTCAGTAGTCATTGAATCACCTGCTGGTGTTTTAATAAAAGCCATTTTAGATGCGGCAGCTTTACTAGCTACTAGTTCTGATAGTCTAAAATCTTGTAACCATTTGATGGCAGTCATTGTAGATGCTAATTTTTTTGGATAACCTCTAGTTTGTCCAAATCTATCAGGACTATAAAGGTGTAACATTTCAGAAGCATCAATTCTATCTTCTTTAGATGGATTACTATAGTTTGCTACAACTGTAGAACTATAAGGATCACGATTTATCCAATACGCTAATGGTTTTTGAGTGTATTTATCTATTTCTACACCCATTTTAATACATCTACCATTACCTAATTCTTTATTAAGTGTAGAATCAAGATAATCAGGTTCTAAAAAGCTAAGTTTTAATCCTTCTTTAGTATTTATATAATGACATAATACCTCGCCATCTCTAGCTAAACCTTCTACAATCATATTGTAAATATCAGGCATTGTATAAGTGTTACTAACTTCAGGACTTTGACACCATTGATACCAACTTCTTTCAATCAAATCATTATCAAAATCATCTAAAGTACCATCATCATTTCTACTATGGACTTGAATTTTAAATCCTTGTCCATTTCCTATAGTACCTTGTTTAATTAATTGAAAGTATCTTTGAACAATAGGATTATTTCTAGCTAAGTCTCTACATCTATCTCTTAAAATCTTTAGGTTGTTTTCAAGTTCTGCATCAGGACTAGAGCTAGTTGCTTTCCAATCATTAAATAATCTTCCAGCGTTTGCGCCAGTAAAGTTTCTTTTACCAGTTTTTTTATTCTTTTTTCTTCTAAATCTATCTAAAAAAGCCATTATATATCCTTAAAATCCTGAATTACCGGTAAAATTAGCTCTAATAATTTGTCCAGTTTCCAGTCCTTGCTTGGCTCTGTTTTGACGTAATTCAGCTATAACTATACGTTCATACTCATGTTTAGTCTCTATTAACTCTAAAGGTGTTAATTTTGTAATACTTCTACCGGCTACAGAATAAGATGAAGCGTCATCAACAAAACGTCCTTCTAATAGTGCCTTTATAGCTTCTAATACTTTTTGAGCGTGGGTTCTTAAATCTTTACCAGTTGACTGGAGATTAAAATCAGGCAGTATTTCTAATTGCCCTTGATAGACTATAAATCTATCATTTCCACTTGTTACAAAACCTTGACCTTGATAAATAGCTGGAGCTATATCATCCGTACTTGTAGCTAAGTGATTTACCCTAAAAGTACCATTGTTATTGGTAGCTGTTACGTCAAAACTATATTTTCCATCAGACGATCTAAAAAAATACTTTAAAGTCCAAGTTGCTGGTGGGAAATTAGATAAATTACGTTCCCATCTCCAAGTTGTACCGGCATAAACTAAAGTAGGCTCTACAGGTAAATATTCTACACCTAAATCTGAAACACTCATCTCGGTTGTACTCCTATAGAAAATAACCTAACCATAGTTCTACCTTGATCGGTTACAATAGTATTTTTTAAATCATAATAGTACGCATCACGTCCACCTGAAATAAAAACACTTGTTGATGTATTACTAATACTACTAGAAACAATAGTAATATCTGTACTAGATGCTGTCCACGTTGAAGTGTTGATAGTTTCTGTACTAGATATTAATGCACTCCAATCTATAGAGTAGTCTAAAGTTGCACCAGCACTTTTGATAGCGTCAACACTTTGTAGAGCAACATTATATGGTGATTTAACCATTTTAAGCTCCTTTTATTAAAGTGTTATGAAATAGTTGCTATTCCGCTTGCAGATGGCGTCACTTGAAACGTGCTATTGCTGCTTGAAACACTACCACCACCAGTATCTAGGTCAACATACGCTAATAAAGCATTAGATGCTGTTGAACTAAATAATACTAAATATTTAGCGGTAATTGTTACGCTGCTACCAAATGAAATATCAGCTGCATCAAATGTCACCGTGCCACCTGATTCTGTGAGAGTTACAGAAGCAAGAGTCTGACGGCTATAGTCGCTATCTGTTACTTCATTCGTAATATCAGTAAGGTTGCTTTGAGTAGCTACATTAGGTGTGTAACTTGATGTAGTCATTAGTGCAATAAATGTATCGCCATCTAGGTCGATTGCGTTGTCGGCAATTTTTAACTTGCCTGAGTTGTAAAATGTAAATGATCCAGCTGCCATGTTAATCTCCTATGCTGCTTTAATTGTGACTTTTGGTGTATTTTTGTATGTTCTGAGAACTCTACTATCAGATGCAATTAAAATGCCACCTGCACCACCTGAGTCTGTTGTTGCGGACACTTGTTGTCCAGTTATTGTAAGCGTTCCAAGTCCTGTTGTTACGTTTACTGCTATATTAACAGCAACACTTTGTCCTGTTAAAGTTAATGAACCAGTACCAACTACAATATCGTCACCATCTTGTATTGTAACTTGTTGTCCAGTAATGGTTAAACTACCTGTTTGTGGTTGTATATTTTCATTTTCCACAAATGTAGGTTGTAATCCTGTTATGGTTAAAGCACCTGAACCTAATGATATTACATTACCATTATTAATGGATGGTGATTGACCACTTATATTTAATGAACCATTAACAGGTTCAGTTTGTATTCCTATACCTAAAGTAACTTGCTTACCATCTATTACAAGTGAAGCTGTAGATGGGAATACATCTACATCTACTTTAAATTCAGCTTGTTGACCTGTAATAGTTAAACTACCAGTATTAGTAGCAATATTAGTACCATGACTTACTGTTGGTGTTTTACCATCAAGAGTAAGTGTTCCATGTGTAGGTGAAACAAGACCACCAATATTTTCTAATACTTGTTGTCCAGTTATCGTAAGTGAACCAGTATTAGGTGTTACATTAACACCACTTACAGTTGATACTTGTTTACCATCAATAACTAATGCACCAGCAAATACACCAATATTATCACCATCTCTAACCGCTACTGGTTGACCAGCTATAGTTAATGAACCCTGACTAGGTGTTAAATTGTTTCCTTGTACTAAACTAGGTTGCAATCCTGATATACTTAAACTACCTGTTGACGGTGTAGCATTTACACCGGAACTTATTGTAGCTTGTTTACCATCAATAGTTAAACTACCAGTATTAGTAGTAATGACATTACCACCTATTACAGCGGCCTGCTTACCACTTATTACTAATGATCCAGTTGTAGGTGTAGCGTTAACACCACTATTTGCTGTTGGTTGTAACCCAGTTAAGGTTAGACTTCCAGTACCAGCTGTTAACTCAACAGCTTGACCAGCTGAAACATCAGAAAATGGTAGTTCACTAAATGTAGTAAACCCAAACATTTAGTTATTCTCCGTTGTTTTCTTCTAGTCTTGGATCAATCCAACCTTCAATAGCTACCCATCCATCAACATCATTATAAGAATATTTGTAACCAAAATAATCATCAGGCTCTACAGCGTTTTGATATACGTTAGAATTGTTACTGTTTACATCACTTATGATTAGTTCAGGATTACCATCACCATCATTTATAGTTGTTTTATCGTTTTCTCTTACTATTTCTTTTGAATCGTCAAATAGATAGATAGCAACGCCATCATTATCTGTTGAATCATTCCATGTTATGACTTGCATTTTAGTCTCCTTATTATGATTTAATTAAAATTTTAGTTGATGAAAGTGCAGTTCCACCTAAAACAGATGGTGTTCCTGCTGTAGTCGACAAAGTACCATCAGTCTGAACGTAGTATTGTGAAGCTGTTGTTAAGCCTGTTTGGTTTTCATCACTTTGTGATATTACTTTTACTTTTACATCTTCATTATCTGCAACAGTATCTTGAGCAAAGCCAATAAAATTTGTAGCACCAAGATTAAATGTAGTTATAGAACCTTCAGGAATAATTGCTAATCCTTGTAAATCATGCGCACCATTTTCTTCATATACTGCCAAAGTAGTATAATCACTAGGTTGGTATGCAAAACTCACACTATTATTTGAACCAACATCTGTTGAATTATAAGTATTGCTATTAGTTAAAGTAAAACTAGTACCACTAATTGTAGCAACACCACCTTTTAAATAATATGGTGAAGCCTGACCTCTATGTGCGTAAGATATACCACCACCATCAGTACCCTGACATCCAAAAAGGTTATCATTACTATCTGTTGAAATAACTGCTTTAGTACCATGTGTAACTGAAGTACCTGATACAGTTGCTACTATACCATAAAGGTCATTACTGTTTTGGTCATCAGCAAATAAACATAAATGTTTTTTTGTTTTTGGATCATACGTCATGCCATCAGCACTAATTCTACTTTTATAACTATTAAAAGTGAGATCAGTATTCCAACTAACAGTATTATAATTATCAGTAATATTTATAGTATTAAATACACCTTTATTATTATCACTTCCATATGCAACTATCCCAATTTGTGCTTCTTCATCATAACTACTGCTAAAATAATAACAATCCGTTTCATTGCTTGGATTTACTACAAAATTTCCTGCTGGTAGATTTGTTCCATCAACATATACTGCACCAACTTGAGCTTTATAATTATCATAAACAAAACTTGTTACAATAACAACAGCACCTACTTTACTATCATAATAACAAGAACCTCTATTATTAGTGTTTCCACTATATATTACATTTGCTGTGCCTTCTGTAGTAGAGCCATCACTAGCTAAAGTAATACATCTAGCAACAAGATAACTACTACTATTTTTATAAATTACAACATGCTTGCTATTACCTACATAACAACTATCTAATATTGTTGTTGTGTTTGTGTTAAAGGCACTTCCTGAAACAATATTGCTAATTGTATTATTGCTAACAGTAAATGATTTAGAGTAACCATAATTTGACGCATCTTGGTCTCTGTAAACTGCTAAAAAACGATTTTGAACAGTATCATAAGATACGCTGTGCATATCTAACCATCCTGCTGATATTTCTTCTTCAGAACCATTAGAATATGCAATAGTTGTAATATTAGCTTTTACTTCTTCAAAATCACCATCCGTTCTTAAAATAACAGGCTTACCTTTAGTAATAGAACCATTAGCCATACCAACTAATTCTGTTGGTGGCTCAGCTAACTCTAGGTCTGTTCCGCTTCTTGCAGTACCTACAAATTGTGACGCATTTACTGATATTGTTGAGCCAAAAGATAAAAGCGCACTAACACCTTCATTATTAGTTTGTCTATCAGCAATGACAACACCTTTATTTGTATCAGGATTAAATAATGATGCCTGTGGTTTTGTTCTATCTGTAGTTGTATTACCTATAGTGTTTGTTGAATCTGTCCAACTTGGAGTTGTTCCTGATATTGTTATAACACCAATTTTACCATAATATTCAGAAGCACTACTGTCATAAAGTTGATAAGGTACAACACTTTTATTTTGTTCTGTGTCATAATAAGAAGCCATATATCTTGATTTAACACTATTCATAAGTGTTCTAGTTCCTTTTGTAAAAGTATCACTAGATGCCGTTAATACAGTTGCGTAAATATTTTGGTCAGTTGAGTCATCATCAATGTCCAAATATAACCATTTATTATTATCAGGGTCATAATTCATACTTTGATTGCCTTCTGCAAAATTAGCATTTCCAACAGACAAATAATTAGTTGAAGCTGTTATATTTGAACCTGATATATTAGCAGTATATATTTTATCATTTCCTGAACCTGAAACATAACTTATAGCTATAACTGTTCTATGTGTATCAGGATCATATCCATTAAACCAATGAGAATAAGTGTTAGCTGTAACACTTAAAGTTGCACTATTGCCTACTGTTAATGTCGTTCCACTATTTGTAATAATGTATAATTTAAAATCAGTTGTATTTAATTCTTTAGCAATAAAAACAAACTTATTTTCATTTGGATTATAACTAATTGTGCAATTTTCTCTATATAAATCACCACTAAATGGTTGTACTCTCGTTCCTATTGTAGCCGAATTTGTACCTGTATAAGTTGCACCAAAAACATAACCTTTAGAGCTTGTTGCATACGTTCCTATAAACGCACCATTACCATAAGTTAATTGATAACCTCTTTCATTACCACCATTTCCTGAGTACACAATAACAGGAGTACCCCACGTTATACTGCTACCTGATTCAGTTCCAATAGTTAATCTAGGATAATAATCTGCTCCGCCTGTGCCATAATTAAGAACACCAATTTTATCATTTGTAGTATCATAAGCAATGCTTGTTTTAATGCTATTGCCTATTTGAGATGAAGCATAGGTTATAAAATCAGTAGATGATGGTGTTGTATCAGGTATTGTACTCGTTCTTTCAACAATAGTTCCATCATTTTTTGCGTAATAATCCTTACCTGCGGTCATGCCTGTTTGGTCGTTGTTAAACGAGCCTGCGCGATTTACTCCAACAGGTTCAGTTGTACTTGCTGTTGTAGATGCGATCCCAAAGTAATTGTCGTTAGTTAAATTAACATTTGTAGAAAAACCACCACTTCTTACAACTAGATCATAAGTAAAGTCTGTTGAATTAGCATACCAATATGTTAAATATCCTGTAGTTTTATCTGTGCTATTGTAAGCTATACCACCTGTATATTTAGAACCAAAATTAGAAGTGTGCAAAGTTGATACTGTTACTGCTGTTGAAGATGGCACAACTTTATAAAATACATCATAAGCTGAGTTGTCATAATATTCATTAGCACTTAGGACAAATAGATAACTATTGTTTTCATTAATAAAAGCAAAAGATGGATAATTTCTAAATGTAGCTACTTCTGTGCTTGAGTTAACTGTAATTGTTGAGTTTGAATTTATAGTACAATTACTAATATCAGTTTTCCAATTAGCAACTAGATTACTACTATTGTCATCTACGTTTCCAATTAATAATCTGTTATTAATAGTGTCATATATTGCACCAATTTGCTTAACATATTTTGGTTGGTTTGTTCCATCTGAACCTGCTGTATTTGCTTTTATTGTTTGTTTAGCACCCCAACTAACTGACCTTGTGCTACCACCTGTGATTGTACCAACATAAGCATCAACAGATTCAGTACCTTGTCCTGTTGGATAGCTTCTAATAGATACAATTAAATTGTTATCTGGATCAAAAACTGTTTTTAAACAACTCCCAACACCATAATAACCCCAAGTAAAATTGCCAAACTTACCTGTCGTAGTATCAATAGCTGTTTCTGAACCAAGAGTAATAGTTGTTCCAGAAAGGGTAAATACTTTAGATTTTATTGAAGCACTTGCTATTGTTTCTGTAGAGTTATAACTATAAGTTACTAATCCTGCATCTGCATTGCTGTCATAACCTAAAGAGCAATACATATAATTATAATAATTACTTGCACTACTTACCTCTAATTCTGTACCCAAAGTAAATGTTGTTCCAGATAGTGTACCTGCTCTTATATAACCATAAGTAGGATCACCAGAATTATTACCATAAGTAAATACTACTGTTGAACCACTTGTTAAAATACCGTCTATTGTATATGAGCCAATACTTTTTAAAGCAACAGGAGTACCAGAAGTAACAGAACCATCTGTTGCAACAGTATAAGCAACTATCGTTGGATAACCGTTTGACGCAATATAGCCTGCAACAAATGTATTTTGTGCAGAGCAATAAAAATTAAAAGCCTGTTTTTCTGAACTACTAGAATCAACAATACCTGCTCCAGTAGTGTTGCTTATTGCTACATCTGATGATGTTGTTGTTGCAACTTGTGAAACTGTATTATCAGCGTTTAAGATTAATGGTTTGCCTGCCGTAATACTACCACTAGCTGTATAGTCACGGTTTACGCCAATGTCACGATAGGATGATTTCTCAGCAGGATAAGTAACAAAGACTGTTGAACCTGTAGCTGATAAAGAGATAGCATTTCCTGAGTTACTACTTTCAAATATAGTATCTCTTGTAAGTGTGTTTGTGTTATACGTTCCCTGACCTACTTCAAAATCTGTACCATTAACATCTGTAATTGTGTAATAACACTTTGTTCCATTACCTAACACACTAAACGCTTGAAAGCCTGACTCAGCTCCAGTAAGCGTTAATGTTCCAGTACCGGTGGTACTCGTCAACTCTTTAATTCTATCCAAACTTTTTAACATTATATATCCATCCAGTTACCACCACGCCTTATAAAGGGATTAGGTTTTTTTGGTTTTTCTTCTTTTGTTTTTTCTGTAGCACGGTTTAGTTTCTCGTGCAGTATTCTTAAATTTACATTTAAGATATTGTAAGCTGCGAAGGCATAACATAAACAATCCCACGCTTCATTTCTTGCACGTTTTTTAATCCATTGGCTTCTACGCACACCTCTAACAACTTTCTCAGTTCTACTTTCACTAGCTAGTTGTCTAAAATATTCTTCATCTAAATGATCAGGTAGATGTATATATCCACTACCTTCTTCAGTTATCTTTAAACGTCCATAAACGTGGTTCTTAATAGTATCTGAACCTACTGGATATAAACGAACTTTGCCGGTGTTATTTCTACTAGGCCTACCCACCATTGGTCTACCTTCGCCGCCTACACCTTTAATAGCAAAATAACGGCGGTCTACTTTCTTTTTTGTATAATCATAAGTTTGCTGTGTAAAGTGACCACCGCTATCTATACAAGCACACTTAATAGACAACTCAATGCCTTTAGGATGCGCGTATTTTTCTTCTAGTATCTCCGTTAACTCATCCCATAATTGAGGAGTTGAAGGATCACCAAAAATAATTTTATGATCTATGATATATACTTGTTCATCTCTACAGAAACCAGTAATGGTAATCTCTAATCTATCGTCTTGTACGTCTACCCCAGCTACCAAAAGAACTACATCTTCAGGTAAATCTTTACCCCAGTTATAAGCACGTTTTCTTAGTTGGTATTCTTCGACTTTTTCGCCTTCGTTTTCGTCCCAGCTTTCTGCGAGGACGGTGTTGACGAACACTCGCAACGTTTCTGGAAGATTTTTTGCTTGAAGGAAATGAGTAGCGATTTCACCCATTGTAGACCAGCTACTATATAACCCATTAAGATGGAAGCTAGCAGTACCAGTAAATTTACTATTCGCTTTCCAGTAGCCACGCTTAATGTTAGCAAGCCTTTTGCTATCGTCCCAAGCACCTCCACATTCACTACAAACGTATACAGCTTTCTCAGGTTCGCCTTCATTCCATTTAACATTTTTCCACTCCAACTCTGACTCATGTTCACAATCGTGACATGGTACAATAAATTTTCTTTGATCACCTTGTAGGTAAGCGCTTTCTATCTTACTACTACCTTTAGTTGTTGGTGTACTAACTAACGCCACCTTACGATTATAAAAATTACTAGTACGTCTTGTACCTAACGCAATTATATCACCTTCTGTAGTTCCTAATACAGAATATCTATCTATCTCATCACACAATAAAATTCTTATTGGTCTACTACTAACACTAGCAGCAGAATTACTACCAACTAAATCTAATGAACCACCAGTAAACGATTTAGCATAGATAGTATTATTACTATCTCTTGATCGAGCTGGTAAAACTTTGTGAGTTAAACTAGCTGTATCACGTATCATTGGACTAATTCTATTCTTACTAAACGTACCTGCCATTTGTAATGTTGGTTGAATCATCAATATAGGTGATGGATCAATATCAATATGAAAGCCTATTATATTTAATAGGAGTTCTGTTTTACCTATCTGACTAGCTGACATTACAACTATACGTTCAACTGATGGATCAGTAAAAGAGTCCATAATCTCACGTTGAAACTCTGCTCTATTCGTATTCCATTTACCAGCTTCAGCACTAGCTTCAGAACTTAAATATCTATTCTTGTCTGACCATTGACTTACCGTGTACTTTGGTGGAGGTCTTAACATCATCATTGCTTGACGTGTTGTCTCTACTATATTCTCCGTTGGCACTTGTATTGTCATACGATTCTACATCCGTTTCAGATAGTTCAATCAATACTTCATCAACTGAATTTTCTAATGTTGCTCTAACTTCATTTATATTTCTACTAGCAAATACATCACCAGCTACTTTAGATGGTAATGATAATAGTTTAGCTTTTATTAGTCCTGTTATACTTCCCCATACTTGAGATACATGATCTTTATGAACTAACTCAGATGCTTTTTGAGCTGCATCTAATTCTAATAGTTCAGCTCTTGCCTTCTCTACTCTTAGTTTAGCATTAGCAATATCGGAGTCTGCATCTAGTTCTAAAGATAACGATCTAAGGTATTTTATATAACCTTGAATAGAACCAACTAAAGGATAACGTCCACGCTTACCATCAATCTTAGGAATGTGGCCGGCTTTCGCTAATTGTTGTACACGCCTTTCGCTTAAATCAAGTATTAATGCAATTTCTTTGCAAGACTTGTTACTCCCAGTTTTCTCCATTTTTTAAAACCTTTTGTTTTTAAATTTGTTTGAGTTCAAACGAACTCGAACTAAGATTTTCTGTGACTAGCAGAATATCGTTCTTCTTTCTTCCTTCTCATCTTCCC
>Ga0181397_1000088_pt1 | contig 32760 bp, 23 predicted proteins | sample 20SPOviralmetaG_FD_130126 | JGI IMG/M metagenome (GOLD analysis project Ga0181397, IMG submission 130126) | Marine viral communities from the oligotrophic San Pedro Time Series (SPOT) site, San Pedro Channel, CA, USA - 20 SPOT_SRF_2011-02-23 | ecosystem: Environmental > Aquatic > Marine > Strait...
CAAGAATATGAGTTTTTTCGATAGTCGCCTTGTTCGGAATACATGCTCGCATCCAGTCGTAGAGAACAATTGATTCTTTTTTCATTCCGCTCATTGGTTCGACATAGTGCATAACCTTCATAACCATAGGTCGATCAACTGTAATTGAATCTTTCTTATTCTGTGTCAATTGTGCAACGATGTCCTCACCACTCTTCAGTTTTAGAATTCTAAAGGGGGTCTTACTCATTCCGTTCTCCTTGTAATGGCATTTTGATAACTTTGTATTCAAAGCCTTCCGCGTCGTATATTTTTTTACGTTCGTAAAAATGACGCAGCGTATGATTGACGTATTTTTTCCATGACAAATCGTCAACTATGTCATAGAGTCGTGCGGTGCTTTTGTGAACAGACTTTCTAAGTTGTCTTCCAATACTCTGTAGCACCCTGACCCGACTCTTTGACGGTGACGCGAACACAATATTATTTAGTCGTTTGATGTTCACACCAGTTGAAAAAGTTCCGTACGATGCAATAATGATTGAATCATCTGTCTGTTCGACCAGTTTACGAGCCTCTTCTCGCTGCTCTACGTCTGTTCCACCGTAGATAAAATGAACTGGTCGATCACAATCCTTGAGCATTTCGTGCAAAACCTTTCCGTGCTTTTCGACAAATTGAAATAGTATGAGAGTGTTGCCTTTTGTATTTTTCGCTAGGTCACAAATAAATTTGTTTCTGCGATTATCTGTCACAATCCATTCTATCTCATCTGCATACTGTGTTCTACGCATGAACTGTCGATCAGTTCCTCCATATGATAGCAAAAGACAATCAATAGTCAAGTCTGAAAGTAGTTTGCGTTCCATCAACTTCTTGGTGGTCACAACTTTCTTGGTTGGACCAAACAAACCTTCGATGACTAACTTGTGTGTCAGTAGTCCGTCAAGTGTTCCGGTCGTTGCAATACGATATGGACACATGGTCAAGCGGGAGAGGATTTGTTTCAATGATTTCGATTTGAACAGGTGTGCTTCGTCGCCAAAGACAGTCCCAAATTGTTGAAAGAATTCTTCGGGCATGTTTACTAATGATTGCCATGTTGATATCACAACTCGACTGCGAGTTGCTTTTTCCTTTCCTGAGTAGAGCATGTGACAATGCGTTCGGGCGTTCCAGCCCTCTCCGCCATACTCAATAAAGTCGTGAAACATTTGTGAAACCAGACCCACGGTGGGTACGATAACTAAAACCTTTTTGTCCTCGGGAGTAAGGTTCATGAAATGTCTCATAAGTGTATAAATGATCAAAGACTTGCCAGAGCCAGTGGGTGAAAGAAGCAAACATCGCTCGGTGTTCATACCGTGGAGTATGGCTTCCTTCTGGTGTTCGTGGGCTTTGACCGCCTTCCCCCCTATTTCAATGTTCAAACCGCTCATAAGCGATTCTAGGTGGCTCTTTGACCATTTCTTTTTTGTTCTATTGGGCTTTTCTAAAGTATACCCACGATCTCTACAGAACTTATCAACATATGATTCAAGTCCTGTGTAGATTTTCTGTGAATACATGTTGTAAAGTTTGATCTGCCCGTCCCACTTCTTTGCACGATAGGAGGGCATAAACTTGTGACCGGGAACTTTGAACGTAAAAAAATCAGACAACTCTTTTGCATGATGTCTCTCACATTTTACTTTGATATTACAGGAGTCCAAGTCCTCGATCACATAATCTGGCATACATTATATTTATCCCCCAGATAAAAATCTACGCCACTCAATCGCGTTCTTGATCTTGGTATGTCGGAAGGTAATCTCTTTCACTACATCCTCAAGATATTCTACCATTGATTTGATGTAGGTGATTACTTCTTTTCTTTTGCAGAGATCTTCATCACTGTTCAAAAAGATTGGAATGTCCTGTTTGAGAATATTATGTTGAAAAGGTTCCCATCCTTTTTGCTTCAGAGTATCCTCGTCCATTTTTCCTGTATAGTATTCCCACTTCAGACGATATAGACGATTGTATTCATTCGTCGCTTTTTCGAAACGTAATTTTGAATCATGGTATAGATTCAAATACTTGTTATGAAGTGTTGGGAGACGAAGGGATTCTATGTCCAGTTGCGTATCATCGATACGAGCATCAGCCTCTACCATCTTTCTAATATCACTTAGTTCCATAATGTAATCCTTTTTCCCTTTTCTCTCGTTGACACTCGGATTATAAGAGTAACCAAGGGCTTGTCAAGAGAAAATCAGATAGAAAATCCAGATTCCGGTTCAACGAAGTCGTAGGTGTCGAAAGCGAAAGAAGCAGTCGCAGTAAACGGAGCAAGATCATTGATTGAAGAATCGAATTCTAAACCAGTCAAAGAGACTGGAAATATATTTCTAAACTTGATATGCAGATTAGCGTTACTTTTGCTATCCAACAAAATAAGTTCAGCGTCACGATATTGATTATTGAAGTTTTTTTCATGCCCCTTGTGGTCTTTGATCAGATAGATGGACTTCATCCAATCTTGAATCTCTCTCCAGTTGGACATATTTTCATCAACAAGGAATCCAATTTCAAGATTATCAAAAGTAACTTTTGTACTTGGAATCTTGAGAGAGGAGAATCTTGTAGGTTGCTCGATTGCACTTTGGGAACCGAATCCGGGCAACGTCACAGTTTGACAAAAATAGTTGAATGTATCAAATCCTTGAATTTGAAATCTAAAATAGTTTTGATACAGAAAGTTTACATTTTCAGGCTGCTTACGCTTGAGCGTATTCGGTTTTGAGGTTTCTGCACCGAAAGTAACACCGGGAAGATTGAACCCGTTGGTCATGATCGAATCTTTGGTTGCACCCGTAAAAGTAAATTCTTCTCTAAAATCCAAAAATGGATTCTTTTCAAAAGTTTTTGGATCACTCATATGAGTATTTAGGGTAAAAGATAAGAGGGGCTTTCGCCCCCCTTACCTTGTTGAGTTAGACACTCTATCTTAGACTCTCGCACCATGGAGGTTGAGAATACGGAAGATTCTATAGTATTGGTTATTACCAAAGGCATTCGAATTGTGTGGATCCGAACGATCAGTTCCGCCACCAGAGACGAATGGGTTGTTGACAAGACCGTAACGAGTCTTGAAACCAATTCTAGGTTGGAAGTCTTCTTCACCAACGGCACGCACCATTTGGAGCGGGACGTATGGGCAGTAGAACATACCAGCGTCATAAGGGCTAGTGCCTCTATATCCAACACAGACAAAATCTGAGCCAGAGTTGGTGTAAGGATCAATGTAAACCTTGATCTTACCATTCAGAGTACCAGCAAACGTGTTACCAGTATCATCAACATCGAGGTTGATGTCAGGTGTTGGGGTCAGGTTCAAGAAACCAGACATGGCAAGTGCCGAAGCGACATCGGAAGTCGTGACGATAAAGTTACCCTTACCACGACGAGTTTCCTTAGCGATGACGTTTGCTTCACGTTCGATTTGGAACATCAAGCCACGGAACTTCTCAGCACTCCAACGACCATCGGAGTCAGATTCGACATCATAGATGCCGCCGCCGCCGAGGGCACCGAATGCGGTGACACCAGAAGAACGGAATCTAAGATCAGTTTGCTGACATCCGAGTTTCGCATTTCTGTAGATCGAACGAACAACTTCACGGTTGATTTCAGCAAGGATTTCAGCCGAGAGAATGTTAGCCAATTCAGTTTCAGCATCCAGACCGTGAACAGCCTTGAGATCCTGAGCGAGTTCGGAGGTGTATTCAGCCTTCAATGCACGAGTCTTAGCAACCACGGATTGACGGTCGATTGAGAATGACATCTCACTGAAGGTACGATCTGCTTCTTCGAAGAAGGAAGAGGTAGCACCCGGCAACGCTCCTTCAAACGAGAGAGTAGATGCTCGGGCGGTGGTAAGACCAGAACCGAATGAACCACCAGTAGCAACACCCTGTCCAGCAACACCGACAGAACCGCCTGCATTACCGAGAGGGTCACCAGTACCACCGGAGATTGGGAAACCAACACCAGCAGCAGTGCCAGCCTGACCCGTGTTACGGGAGAAGCCGGTAGGTGCTTCGTCGAAGAGTGCTTCGGCAGAACCTTGACCACCCAACTTAGACTTCATTGCAAAGATAAGACCCGTAGGACCAGACATAGGCTGGACACCACAGATATCATAAGCAATCAAGTTAGGCATTGATCGACGAACGAGTGAGATGAGAACAGGGTTGAAACCTGCAACGCTAGAGAAAGCACCAGAGGTGTCACCATAAATGGAGTCAACCCCGGAGTGGTTACCAATTTCGGCTTCCATAAGAGCCTTTTCTTGGTTTTCAAGGATAATCGCAGTAACATTCTTGCGATAATCATCCTTGATGGATGGGAGGTCGTTGTGTTCGATGACGGGTTGCCACTTATCACGCAGGCCTTCGACTAAAAGTGTGTCAGACATTTTTTTTCCTTTCGAAAGAGTGTCTAATTAGGAAGTGGTTCGATTCTTTTCAATCTTTGCGGATCGAGAAAGAGCGGAAGAATAAGCCTCCATCGAACGAGAAAGATCTGGTTGAGTTTCTTCAACTGCTTCTTCTTCGGTCATGGAAAATTCCTCAACAAGAGGAGTTTTTTGGGCAACATAGGAGTCACTGGAACCATCAGCAACGGACTGTGTAAAGAAATTTTCCTTCAGAATGCCCAACTTTTGAGCAAATTCTTGAGGACTGTCGAAATCAATCTTTTCAGCAAGGTTTCTAAAACGATGCTCTTCCGTCTGGGTCAAATCCTTAGTGTGGGATTCGTAGACGGCTTCAGCAGATGCCTTAGCACCCTGTGCTTTGAGTTCAACATTTTGCTTGTATGCCTCATTGAGTCTTGAATTCAATTCGTAAACTTTGTGATTCAGTCCTTCAACAATGTCGTAGGCTTCATCGGGCATATTGATGTAATGGGTTTCGAAAAGTTGCTTCAAACCCATCATGAATGATTCGGTGATATCGGAACGAATGCCAGAGTCGATTGCAACTTGATTTTCTTTCATCCAGTTTTCGACAACATAGGAGAGGTATTCGTCCATCTTATCAGCAAGAGCATCTGCTTGTTGACGAAGTGCAGTTTGGAATTCTTCGTACATTTCAGCACGAACATCTTCCATCTTCATGTCAACAGCAGCGTTGAACACAACGGCAGCCTTACTCTTGAAGTCTTCAGAGATTTCATCACCATCAAAGAGACTACCAAAATCAGCAGACTCATAGTGAGACATCTTCTTCTTCTTCATGGTTTCTTCTTCTTCTGTTTCAAACTCGTCCAAGTCATCAACAGGATCAGCACCACCAGTAACAGGTTCAGCAACCTTTGGTGTAGTACCATCAGCAGAGATGGGTCCACCCTTCATGCCGGGAACTTCTGCAACATCTTCGGCTTCTCCGCCGGAAGAATGTCTTCTCTTCTTAGCGGTAGGCTCGGTTGCATTTCTAGCACCCTTCATCGCACTAAGTTTTCGTGGATCGGTATGTGATTCTTCGCCGAGGATTTCTCGGGCGGTTTCTAATGCTTTGTCAAGACTCATGTGAACTCTCCTATGTGTTCTTTTTATTTAGCGAATTATAAATTTCGCAGAAAATCTGCGAAGCAATAAAGTTTCGCTTCTTCAAGATTTCTTGAAGCCGTTGTTTCGATGACTTTTTTATGTGATTCAATAACTTTTGATGTGAGAATACCGTTTTCCCACACCCATTCTTTTCCTTCCATGATGCCTTGAACGTAGGCATCAGGAGCGGAAGGATCTGCAACAATATCAACTGCGGCAAGAGAGAAGTCATCTTGTACTTCGTTGATACCACCTTTGTTTTGTTTCAGAGAACCCATGCCCCGAGAAGATACGCCGATCTTGACACCCTCTTTGATAAGATCTTTTACAATCTTACCGTATGGAGTATCGAGAACTTTTGCATTTCCGTAGACATCATTACCATCAATGCGAAGTTCCTTGATCAAGTGTGAAACTCTTTCAAGATTGAGTTGAGGACCATCGGGGTGACCGAGTTCTCCCATCGCTCGTCTTGGCTTCACATATTCATCATTGTATCGACGAACTTCGTTCATCAAAGTTTTGTTTGGATAGACGCGACCATTACGATTCTTTTGCTCCGCCTGCATAAAGATACCGTCAATGTGGTATTGCTTCTCACCATTTACTTCTTCGGTGACAAGATTGATGTTGTCATTTACTTCTGTGATTAGTAACATATGTTTTCCTTAGAGTGGTCTTTGGGGTGATTCAGGGTTCCCATCATCGCCAGTGGTGTCGGGCTGATCAGTGGTTCCTTGATCCTCAGTAATGTTTTCCATACGTTCTAGAACTTTGCGACGTTCCTCTTCTGACAGTTTTGACAACCTGTTGTGAGACAATGCTCTAGCGGCGGCTTCTTTGAGTGACTGTTGTTGGCGGTAATTCATTTTTTTTCCTTCAAATATTTCCTTGCGAGATTGCATTTCTTCTACGAACAAGGTCTGCAATGTTTGCTTTGAGATTCTGCGAAAAAGGATTCGACAAAGGAAGCCTTTTACTATCATATCTATGCGTTGAGAAGATTGGATCATCTTCTCGGGTCTGTGGTTTTTGTGTTTGACTCGGATCTCCTTGTCCGATGGAATCACCACCGGACATTGTTTCTTCTTCATCATAGTCTTCAAGATCATATTCATCAAAACCACGATCAAGATCAGTGGATGTGAGAGAACCGGCTTTTAGCCTCTGGACAGGAACAGCACCCGTGCCTAAACCAAAATCAGCACGCTTTTTGATTTCACCTGTGAGTTCGTCGTATCGATCTTCGGGAGCCGCTTTGGATCCCGGTTCTCTAATACTGGTTGACGCGGATGTGTAAGGATCAGCGGAACCGGGACTTTCCAAGGGATTCCCTTCTAATGGTCCCATTGGATCAGGAAGTCTGGATTTAGGATCTTTGTTTCTAAAACCTTTGAATTGAAAAGGAGAAGAATCCTTTCCTACTTCAATATCCTTCTGACCCGGTGTTTGAAATGCCCTCAGATTTTTTTTTTCGGAGAGTTCATCATGGGTGGCATGCCGCCCATTCCACCTTGCTGCTGCATCATCTTTTGCATCATTTTCTTCATCATCATAGGATCCATTTGTGGCATTTCACCTTCGATGCCGGGGAAGTTTGGACGAAGTGGATCACGGGTGATCTTGGGTCCGGGGTATCCACCGGGAAGACCACCGGGACCGACTGGAACACTTGGATCATTAGGATCTACAGGATCATTGATACCGGGACTTGTTGATGGTGTTAGTGGATTACTTGGTGAACCCAGTGGAGCATCATCGGGAGTGCTTACAGGCATGTAAGGATTCCGGAATCTAGACGGTCTACTAGGAGGATTCTCATTTGGGAGATCAATAGGCTCACGCATATCATATGGATCGTAAGTCGGATCGGTATTGATTGGTCCTCTTGGACTGAAAGGACTTGGAATAAATCGTGGAGTTCCAATCTCGGCTTCAACACCATCTACTGGAGTATTGCCCGGAGGAACACCGGGGAAACCGGGATTCGGAACAATCTTAGGACCGGGACGACCACCTACTGGTCTGGGATCATAGGGGAAGTCTGGTGGGAAACCAATTGGATCACGTGTGATCTTAGGACCGGGACGACCACCTACTGGTCTGGGATCATAATCAGCGGGAGTGCTTACAGGCATGTAAGGATTTCGGAATCTAAACTCCTCTTCAACTCCACTGTATGATTCGTTCGTTGCCTTGAAATTTTTGTCAACGTAATCAAAGAATTCCTTCTTCTTTTCATCGGTCTTCAGATCTGCTGGCGATGAGATGCCGAACTTTTTCATCGCCGATTTGAAAAAAGTGTCGTAGTCCTTCTTTTCTTCTTCAACATTCGCAGCAAGATTCTCGGCTACAACTTCTTTTCTACTAATCAAAGATTCGTGAATCTTGGTTTGCAGTGACTCACGAATGAGTTCTTCAGCAGCAACTAGCCGCTCGTTCATGATCATGTCAATCAGGTCATTTTTTGGTTCGTGGTCAGTCATGCTAGATCCCTTTTTAGTCTTTCTTGAAAGAAGTGAATCATGTTCACGGCACTATTCTGTGATGAACTAAATTCTTTTTGAAAACTTTCTTTGTTCTCTTTATTTAGATTATTGTAAATTTTCAAAACGTCGTTTACATCGGTATTTGTGAAGTGAGTCATGGACTCGTCAAGATGCTTCAAAGTGATACCATCCAACCCAGCAGTTTTCAGGTTTAGTACAGTGGCTTCCTTGACATCATCTTTATTTGTTTTGTCTTTCAAATCAATAACATTTTTGATACCATTCATTGCCTGCTTCATGGTAAGGAAAACTTCAGTCCTCTTACCATCAACATAAGCAGACACGGGAACATTGTTTCCTGTTCCAATCTTTTTCAGGGTGACTACCTTTCCTTTGTATTCAAAGGTGTCAAGAAAATATTCTTTTTGAAAATTTGGATCTAGAGTAATATCTTCTGTATCGGATTCAGCCTTTTCCGTTTCTGCCTTTGCTTCTTCAGCCTCGGCATCATTCTTTTCGATCTCACTCTTCTCTTCAGTGTCCTCTTGGTCCTCGACATCAAGTTCCTGTTGCTTTTCCTCACGAAGTTTCAATTCATGCAGAGCAACCTGTGAAAGTTTCTTTTCAACTTCGAAACTAAACTTATCGAGTGATTCGTTGACGAGATGTGTGATTCTTGGATCGATCATTAGAAGCCCATTCCCTCTGAAGACTTGGGCGGAATAACACCCAATTCTCTTTCTTTATCTATCTGTTTGTCTTGTTCTTCCATATCACGATCTGTCTGTCGAAGGATATTTCTTCTAACCCACTCTCGTGAATAATATTCCCCAATGTAATCATTCATATCACGAAGAACGCGAAGTCTTGATTCAATGATTTCATAATCTTTACTTTCGGTGAAGTAAGAATCAGAAACATAGTCGAAACGAAGATCTTGAACAATCGAATACCATTCGTCTTCATTGATGACTCCCTTGAGAATCAACTGCACACGAAGAGCATTCAAGAAAAGAACATTGAACTTGTTTCTCAAACGATGAATAAACTTTTGAAAGTTGAGTTCATCACGATCAATTTCTGAAGCCCGACCCATGTTGAACCCGGTGTCAGATTCAATTCTTGACAAAGGAACACTCAATGATCTGTAAAGTTTCTTTTCAAAGTACAAAACATCGTCCATCTCACCAAGGTTTTGTCCACCCTGAAGCGTGTCTACCTGAGTGCCTTTACCACCTTCACGACGGGGGAACCAGAAGTCCTCCATCATTGACATGTACTTTCGGTCATCTCTAACCTCACCAGTGCTTGCATCATAAACCAACTTATTACGATAGCGGTTCATAAGTTCACGAACGTACTGTTCAGCCTTTGTCTTTGGAAGAGAACCAACATCAACGTAGAAAATTCTTCTTTCAGGGGCACGTGCAAGACGGTAAATAACCGTTGCGTCCTCGACCATTCGAAGTTGGTTCAGTGGTTTGATTGCTTTGTGAAGATATGAAATGGCTCTTGCTCTAGCCGGATCCATAAGACCAGACGGATAATAGTTGACAGCCTCCGGTGCAATCTCAAGTCCATTTACATCATCAGCCTTTTCACGGTAGACATAAACTTCTTTTACATTTTTGACAGTTTTTGCCCCTGTCTTCGGATCGACTTCTTTTTCTACCTTTGCAATCTTTTTGATTTTTGCAGCATCAACCGGACGCATTTCGATAATGCCCTTTTTGACATTGTTTCGATCTACGATCATATGATAGTAGCCCTTGCCATCGACGTACCATCTTCTAAAGATTTCGTATCCACGATTTTGAAAATCAAGAAGTCTCAAGACATTTCGAAATTCTTCATGGATAGACTTCTTTACTGCTGTGGGGAGATCTACAAAATCAGTAACCAAAGACACTGGATATCTTTGTTCGTCATAGACAATTGCCTCGTTGCAGATATCTTCAACTGCCTGCTCGCACTCTGGCTGATTTGCCATCTCACGATACTTTTTGATATAATCATTTTCAGTTTTTAGTGCCCCGTCAAGATCAACGTATGTTCCAAAAACACCACCAGCATCAATAGTAACAGCATCATCAACCTCTTGCGTAACAAAAGATCTCGACTTCTTTGACTGGGGTACAGTCAAGTTAGTAGATGATAGTGATTCGCCCTCTTTTTTTCTACCAAGAGAGAAGCCAAACAGTTCGACCGGCATATAAAACCCCTATTATTCTCGTTCTGGTGCAGCACCAAGTGGTACACCATTGACACCGCTCGTAAGATGATACGTGTAAGCAAGCGTCACTTCAAAGTCAGAAATTCCTTCATTCTCTGCCGACAGTTCAACTGAGGCAACAGAAGTTGGGAAACAATAATGTAATTCATAGGACTTGATTGCATTACCATTACGATCAAGTTGATCAACGTACCATGTCGGAAAGTCAACAGGGTTGGTCAGTGAAATATCTCTTTGAGCAACATTGGTAACTGCTCCGTTGAGATCGTCGAGCCACTTTTCAAAAAGTGTTCTCAGTTCCATATTTTCATCATTGAGAATGGTAACTGACCAATCATCAAATTTTCTGGAACCGGGAAGTTTGATTGTTCGACCACGGTAATTTGTTTCGATTGTATCAAGATTGGAAACAGGAAGGTTTGTTGCCGTCACAAGGAAACTAAGAGTATCGGGACTGGTGGTAGTACCGATGTTACCTCTGACTCTAAAGAGTGCATTCCGAACACCACCACCAATTGCGTTTTTGAACTTTTCAATGTTCATTTCTTTCTCCTCTTAGATATGTATACCTTATCCACCGATCTCATCAAAATTCACACCGCTTGCCGAAGCAATAAAGTTGAGTGTGATAAAGTTGATCGATCTAGTGGGTTTGACGAAGATGCTCGCAACAAACTCGTTTCTGTCAATGACAGTTGAAGTATTGTTACTCTCATCACAGATAACTCTGAAGTCAGTGATTCCTCTTCTTGCCTGCACATCACGGAGGAATGGTTCAATCAATCCTCTGAACTGGGCACGGGTAAAGGCATCATTCACTTCAAAGAGTTGGAACTTAGCAGCCGTTGCAATTGCCTTCTCAAGAATAATAAAGAGTCTTCGAACATTGATTCGATCAAAGGCAGAAGGTGAAGATTGCATGGTCTTGTCGCCGAACAGAACTGTGCCTTGACCGGGGAAAGAAACAATAGGATTGACCTGTGCTTGATACAGATCATCACGTTGTGTCTTGACCGGACTATAAGCAAGTTTGACAACATCTCTAATTTGACCACGGTTGAAACCTGCTGGTGAGAACCATGGCTCGGCAATGATGTCAGTTCGAACGGTAACACCAGCGGTGTCTGCATTCAATGGAACGAATCTAAAAGTATCGTTGTATCGATCATAGATGTACTTCCAACCACTGTCAAGAACTGCGTATGAGTTATTGATATTCAGGTTGCCAGAAGTATAATCTTTTGATCCACCATTGAAGTTTCCGTTTGTTCCCTTACGATATGCGACTGCATTTGCAGTAGACTGAACTTGTGTAAGTGGGGCAGCACCAGTGGAATCCAAAATTGCATCTTGCGGTGGTGAGAAGAATGCAATTGCATCTTTCCGATCCGAAGCAATGTTAGCAACGCTGCTGGCGTTATTACCAGTTATTCCACCACCGACAAGAATGTTCACATCGACAGTTTCAGTGTCAGAGAACTTTTCGTATCCGTTGGTGACAAAATCACTCACAGCAGCACCACTTGTGCCACCGGAGAGCAAGACGGTTACTGGTCGAGTAAGAAGACCGTAGTTGCTTCCTTGCCCAGCGTTTGCACCAAAGGCAGCACCGGCAACACCAGTATTGTCTCTTGTTGCCAAGACTCCACCCTTGCCAGTGTTGGTAACCTGATCACCGAACCAAACATAGTTTGATTGAGCGTTGATTACATCTTTGTAATAGATGGAATTTCCTGCAAAGTCTTTTGCATTCGGACTAACGGATACTCCGTCGAAGACTTCGAGAACTTCTTCTCGGTTTCCAGACCAGTATCCGGCGTGGTCAACCACTGCAACGTTGATAAGGTCGTTTGTACCACCCTTGTCAATTGTTGATTGGCTTGTCGCAGGAACAGAAGTTGTGAAACTATCTGCATACTTTGCACGAACAGCAGCACCAGTTACACCAGATTGTGATTCAACAGTGCTTCCGACTGCAATGATTGACATAAGTTCAACGGTACTACCTGCTGCGATTGAAGCAGTGGTTCCCAAGGGTCCACCGTCAAAGTCAATTGTAATTCCAAGGGTTGCTGCATCGGCTGCACCCGAAACTCCAACGATTGTTGAAGTGAACACGCCTGTGGTCGCACCAAAAACAAGATTTACTTTGACTTTTCTACCAATGGATTGATTGTCAGCAGTGATTGTACCCTTTGTACCATCACCAGTAAATTGCTTGACAATAATGTTTGCTTTGGTTGCTCCACTTGCAAGAGAAACCGCTGCCGAGGAAATTCCACCAACTCTACCAGCGGTGAATCCAGTAACTGTTCTTGCATTCAAGCCACCAGTAAGTGTAAGAAGATCACCCATGGTCGTTCCGGTATTGGTGTATTCCAAATCCACGCCATTTGTGAACCCGTCTGCGACTGGGGTAAGAGAACTAGCATAGAAAAGAGCCTCGGATGCAGATGGAGAGTTGTCAGCAGCCGCACCACTTGCGAGATTCGGATTTGCTCCACCAGTTAGACCGTAAGTGCCAAATCTTTGAAGTTCGATATCGGTTGTGGTTCTATTGAATGCAGAAACCTTGATTGAGTTACCAAGTGTGCCATCCAAATCACCAGAGACACCACCAGCATACTTGGCAATAAAAATGTTACTTCCAAGACTTCCAGCGGCATCCTTGGTATCATAGTCATCTTGATTCTTGATCAAAACGCCTGTACCGCTATTGGCAGCATTCAATGCTCCGTTGATTACACGAACAACTTGAAGGTTGTTGCTGTACGCGAGAAAATTAGCGGCAGACCACCAACTGACGTAATTTGTGTTATTAGGATCACTAAAAGTTTCCCTAAGATTATTTTGACTTGTTATAGTGATAATCTGGTCCACTGGACCCCAACTAAACTCACCTGCAAAACCAGCCCGAGTAGTTGAAACCGCAGGGATAATGGAAGTAAGGTCAATTTCCTTGATTTGAACACCGGGGCTGACTTGAAATGCCATAGACGAATCTCCTTAGTATGCCTATTATTTAGTGATTTTGTGATTACAGTCGAGGCTCATCATCTACCACGTTCCAGACGGTTCCTTCGTTGTCGGTGAATCTTGTCTCATCTTCAGCCGCATCACTCAGGAATCCAAAAGGCATCAACTCCTCTTCCAATTTTTCGATCTTTTCTTTATAAAGTTTATCTCGAATATTTATATCGGTAAGGTCTTTGAAGTATGGTTGGGTGGAACACCATGCAAAAAGTATCATCGTGGTGACTAGATCATCATGGTGACCAACTTCTGCCTCATAAGACTGCTTTTTCGAAACAAACGACGCGAGTTCATTTATAATATGATAATCTTGAACAAGCATCTTATCATTTTCAATCAATTCTTTTAGCATCGCACAGCCAACTCGTTTCACCTTTGGACTCATTCGGATGCCACGCTGGGTATCAAAGTTACCAAAACCACCATCCATGATCTGACCCTTTCGACCACGAACCGAAGTAGTCAAAAGATTTTCATATTCCATGTCGTTATGTAAAATATCAGAAATTTCTTGCCCGATGTCATTGATTTCAATCATCATGTAAGCGTCATTATATTTTTTCGCCATCGGGTAGAGCATATTAGGTAACAAGAAAGGTGGCATTTTATTATTTCGATATTGTGCAACAACCCGATATGGTGTTTCAGTCATATCGATAATTGTTGTTGCGTGGTAGTCGATCTCCTGTCCACGTGAAACATCGACCCCCATGAAATACATGTGCCCGTCTATCGGTTCTTCATATATTTTTAGACCATCATCTCGTTCTTGTTGAGGTTTTACATAAGCCATTGACTTCAACTTAGACGCATTGATAAGTGTAAGAACAGAACCAAGAAACTCACACTCAAATTCTGCTCTAAATTGAGCCGGTGATGTATTTCGAATTGTTTCTTTTTTCCACTTTTCATCTCGACCCGGAACTTCGGACCAGTGAACCTCAATTGGTGTATACGAGTTGTTGCCCTCCTCAGCATCTTTCCAAAGTTTGTAATACATGTTCAAACCTTTGGGCGTACTAATAATCAAAACTTTGGTTGTCTGTCCTGCCGAGATCGTAGGGTAGACAGAACTGAAGAAATCATCAGCCACGTTTTCGGGAACGAACGCAAATTCATCAAGGAAGATCATATTGAAAGAACCACCCCGAACGGCTGAGGAGGATGTTGAAGATGCGAGAATCTTCGAACCATTTTCTAATTCAATAGAACCTTTGTTCCATTCGATCACACCTTGCTGAAGCCATTTTGGAAGATGCTCGTATGCCAACTGAAGACGACTCAAGAGTTCTCGGGCTGTCGCCAGTTTGTTCGCAAGAATTGCAACATTTTTTGAAGAATTGAAAAGAACATAATGCAAAAGATATGAAATAACAATTGTTGACTTGCCAGACTGTCGAGGCAGTTTCGCAATCACAAAGCGATCATTGTGCATACTATTGATCATTCTCTTTTGATAGTCGTACGGCTGGAATTGAATAAGTCCCTCATCAAGCGAAACAATCTTGACAAAGTTCTCGATAAAGTACATGGGATCAGCCACACACTTTGCGTATTCTTCAATTTGTTCTTTTGTAAACTGTGTCTGAACGCCAGCAGCCTTCAGGTTCAAGTTACCAAGGTACGACTCACCGTCATGTTTTTTTGACATTATCTAATCTTCTTTACATTATTTTTGGGAAGTTGCTTTTGAATCATATCCTGAAGTTCTTTTGTCGAGCCAACGAAGAAAGCGTTGTTGGTTACCTTCTTTACTGACTCATCTTTTTCAAGATCTTTCATTTGCTTATGAACATCAAGCAGTTCCTTGTTTGCCTCAGTCGAAGTCTTCAAGAGTTGTGAAACAACTTCATATGCTCTTGGACTGTCACTTTCTGAAGCAACTTTCAAAATTCCATCAATTGCAAGTTTACTATTTTCAATTACATCTTTTAGATTTTCACGCACTTCACCATAGTCTTTTCGCTGATCCATCTTCTGTCGATCAGGATAATTTGAGGTATCAATTTCAACTTTTTTACGAAGTTGTTTTTGTTCTTTTTCAGGTTCAACTGGATCTATATTGAGTGATTCCTCAAGTGAATCAGACATCGTAAGTGCCTCCAGTAATACTTAGTCCAAGACCAAACTCAAATGTTTCCGTGGTAACAGAAGCATCAGGCGGCATGGAACTTGCACCGGACGGACCAGTGATTGAGGACACGGACAAGAACGCCGCTCCTGTAGGACCACTGATGCCACCGTTTGCATCGAAGTTTGAAAAGAATCCAGACACTTGGGTTTCTCGAATGATCTTGTTGGTCTTGATCGGAGAGAAGAGATAAGTCTGAGCAGTGAACGAAAGATTGTAAATAATATTTCTTTGCTCTGCCGTGTCTCCCTCAAACTCAACTTCAGGAGATACTCCCGTGAGTGTGATCGGTACATCAATCTTTGTATTGAAAACTGTTGTGTAGTTGATTGAAAGAGAAAATTCTGGTGTGAAGTACGGAAGAATCTGCTCAAGAATTTGAAGAGCATCATCATTTGTTCTCGCGGCAATCGAAAGATTGAATCCAATTGTGTATGGTACTTCTGCATACTGAGCCTGATTCGATAGAACAAGTCCAGTGCTGCTGTCTACGGTTGAGTTATCAAATCTTCTCGAAACAGTATTTCTTTTTCGTGTTCCATCATAGTCAATTGTTGTGATTGCGAATCCCATGCGAGGCAAAATGTTCCCGATGTGTACATCGCTTTCGTTGCCTTTGAGAATCGGATACTCTTTGAGCATTCTGTAAAACTTCTCTTTGGGTGAGTATGTGATTGGAACAAGAATTTTCTTTTGTAGAGTTCCAGCAGAATCTTTTCTCTGCACAAAGACATCATCAAACAGCGAGCCGAAAGCCACGACTGTTTTTCTAATTGTTTCATTATAGAAAGTTGCAAATTTCATAGTTCACCCTCACTGAATGGATCTGTACCTGTAAAGTCAAGGAAACTATTTGCTTCGAAGTTGAGTTCTGTATTATCCTCAAAACCATCCTTGACAAAGTATTCTGCGGTAAGACCAATTGTTTCGATACCGTAAGAGGCTCCAGAGGACTGTCCGAGCATGCTCGTTGCACCCACTGTGGTCCCGTCTAAGAGGCGAGCAGTTGCAACATCTGAAGAGGCATCCCACTCGATGATGTCCACTGTGGCGGATGTAACGGACGCTGCTGCGTCTGTGTATAGGTTGGCTCTCTCCCCATCGATAAACTCCCCACCCGTACCGCTCGTGGTGGTGATTGTGAACAATTTATCCATGGCTGCCGAGGTCACTCCGTCAATAACATCGAAACCAGAATCGAAATCTCCACCCGAATATTTGAAGGCACTGCACTTCATTTGATAGGCAAAGGTCTTTCCGAAACTAAAGAAATTATATTCCCTTTCAACAAAATCAATTTCAAACAATGCACTATTTGAAGGAAAATAAATCAAATCTCCTTCTCGTGGATACGGATAATTTTCAGTTGCAAAAGTTTCTAAAAAACGTCTTCGAGATACTGTGAGATCTAAGTTGTCTTTGATCTCCAGACCAAACTGTGTCATGACTTCACCTTCACCCTCGAAGCCATCAAAATTTTCAATATACATTTCAATTGTTTTACCATTTTCAAATTTTGGCAAACGATCTTCACCAAAAATTTCATCAACGTTCACCAACGTTCGAGGAATGTAAACCATATCGATTCCATGGATTTGAATCGCTTCGTCAACAAGATCCTGAACAAGAGTTTGCTCAGAGGACACAGTTCTTTTATTGAAGTACGGATTTACTGCCATGTTTAGCCTATGAAGATATCAGGGGGTAGTTCATATTTGTCTTGAAGATCTTGCTCAATTCTTTCCATTTCCGCGTTTGCTTCCGATAGCAACGTGTCGGCATTGAATTCGACACCGCCGGGGAGTCTGATATTTTGATATTTGATGAGATTCATCGCCCATTGCTTCTTGAACATTGCAGTGACATACTGCTTGAGAAGAATGTCATTATAAATTTCACTGTATGTGTCAGGATTGAGTGCGACATAGCATTCAATCAAAATAGAATCACCAACACTAACATTATCGCTCCAGTTCATTTTGAGATAAAGTCTGTTCGTAACACGACTAAACTCAATTTGTTTTTCCGGATCTAGCATATCCGAAAGCATTTGAATGTAACTTTGTGTTTGGGCGTACTCAGACATAGATCCACCTGAGCGAACACCATAAACATCATTCAAAGCGAGTTGATAGTTTACGCTGAACATATTTGTTCCAGCCCCACCTTGATCGAATTTGAAAACTTTAGTAACAGACACCATGCGATCACCGCCTTCAACTTGAACGGTATCTCCGGGTCCATTTCCGGCGGTGATACTGCTCGTGTTGATAAATCCATTATCAATATCGTCTTGGGTTATTGCGTATTTGAACAACGATCTTTGAACACCATCAAAGTGATATTCATTGAAAATTTGCAAAGAATCATCAAGTGCGTCTTCTAGTTGTGCGTCATCAACATTGATCTCGATTACGGGTGCCCCGAGTTTTCTTAGAGCATACTGCTTTAGTTCTTCGCGTGTCGTTGGTATTGCCATCTACTTCGCTCCTTCTTTTATATGTATTGGAACGAGGCTTCCTGCGTCTAGGTTGCTTTCCGAGTGGCTTTTTTGATTGATCAGACACGATAATATTAGAATTGAGTAGTAGTCATTTCTCGAATCGATCCAAGACCATCAAAGGTTCTAAGAGTTGTGTTCAAAGTATTGATTGAGGTTGTTCTTGCCTTGAACAAATTTCCAATCGCGTTATCAAACTCAGAGATGTCAGTTGTTGTTCCTGAAGTTGGGTATGTACCACCTGTGGCGGCGTTGAAAGTAATTCCAAGATACTGACTCGTTGCACTTGAGATACCAACTAAAGGAAGATGGTAGGATGCAAGTCGTTCTGAAGCAGAACCAAGACTGTTTGCTCTGAGCATAGAACTGATGGTTGCCAGTTCGCTCAATTCGTAGGCTCCACGGAAGAAGACTGCCGACTTGTTGTCAGCGACTCCATAAGTCACTGTATCAAACGTGCCACCATCAAGAGAAATTCCAATTTGTTCAAACATTTGCTCTTTGAAAGAATTAGTATTTTTCAAAGCCACAATTCCTGTTGCTGCTGCGGCTGATGTGGAACCATTTGGAGTTTCGAATGTAAACGGTGCTGTCAACCCAACGAGTCCGGTTTTACCAGCGGCGTTTCCGGATATACCAAGTGCCAAAACTTCAATTGAGTTTGTCGAACCCGTGGTGAAACCATCAAAGAATCGACCAAAGTAACAGTCGAACGTCGTGCCAGAGGCATCTGTGATAATCACTTGATCCATATGACTCACACCAGTACCGGCAGATACTCCGATGTGATTTGTGGAACCATGTGGAAAGGTGACACGGTGAGTAATTCTTGGATCTCCGCCAAACAAAACATCATCAGAACCGTTACCTGTCAAACTTGTGCCACTACCTGCAAACAGTCCAGATCCAGTTGTTTTGATTGTTGAAATGGTTGCATCAGATTTTACATAATTTGTAAATGCAATGTTGGAGTTGAACTGCTGAACAGTGTCAGAGAAAGTGTTACCACCAGCAGAGACATACGCACTTGTAGTGGATGTCGGGGTAATGAAGCCCTTGTAAACTCCGTTGTTGAAAACCAACTTTACAAGTTGACCAGCAAGATCTCCAGAATATGTGATTGAGGTAAATGATCCCATTAGTTGTTACTCCACATTTGTAAATTTAGCCTTATACGATCCGGGTGCAAGGTAAATTCCACCCTCTCTTTTTCCACGAAGTGCGTGAGTCAATGTTGTGACCACATCCAATGAGCATCTTGTCTCACAGTTTCCGGTGAGAGTAAATCTCAACTGAGTCGTGTTGTCGTTTTTTCCATCTACCATTTCACGAATGTTGATGAGTTGAGTGCCTTTACTTGGCGACCCAACTAAGAAACTGTTAGGTGACTGATCGACAAGAGAAGTTGTTGCTTTTGTATCAAGTTTCGCAACGATACCGGCAATTGGGTACTCAAAATTGTCGTTTGTTGGACGGGAATTGTTTTCTGAGACAAACTTGAACAGTGGCAAAGTGACCTCGATTTCAAAGTGTCCGACAGCATAACGTTTGTTTCCGCTCGAATCAAAGTCAAAGAAATCTATTGAATGGTCGTTTGGATTGTTGAGACTTGTTCCGAATTCGTCATTTGCTGAAATTGTGTTATTTCCATTTTGCCTCAAGTCATGAACCATGTCTTCAGTGATGATACCACTAAATTCGACGTTGGTGACTTTGGTTGTTGACCCACCACCATCAGGACTGTCTGCAAAAATAACTTGGAACGAGCAGGACTCTCCACCGCCTGTTCGACCACTCACAATAGTTTGAATACCACCGCCTTCACAAAGGGTGACACCATGAGTTCCGCCGAGCAAGAGCCGACCACTAACAAGATTTACCGAAGCAAATGTGCTGCCTGTGACACCAGCAGAGATACCGCCAACGATGATGTCTCCATCTTGACTGACTGTGAAAGCAGGCGACAAAGAAGCACCAGAGGAATGTTGTGTTTGGATTGTGAACGTGCTTGGAGTAGAGTTATGTCTCAACTCAACACCAAAGTTGTTTATACCACCGTCAATAATTGCTCTGAGTCGATCTCGGTTTTGGAAACCAGCAAGTCTAGGGGTGGTAATTGAGGTAGATCCCTCAAGACCAACGTATTCACCAGTCGAACCAGAAAGAGCAGTTCGAATCGCTGCGGTGTTTCCGTTTGCGTTCTGAATCAAAATATCATTTTCAGATGTGGCAACCGTTGATTGTGTCTTGATGTGAATTCCACCCAAGGCACTTGTGATGCCATTGACACCAATTCTACGATTGGTCGAATCAAGAACAAGAAGCGGTCCATCGGTATCATTATCACCGTTTGTACCACCCGCCTGAAAAACAAGACCTAAATTGTCTGTGTTTGCGTTACCGATTCTTCCGAAGTAGGCGTGCATACCACGCTCTGCATTATCCGAACCTGTGTAACCAAGATTTAGTAAAGAAAGAAATGCTGAAGTAACTCCAGAGTCACCATAAGGACCACCAACAATCGCAAGGCTACCGTGACGGAAGCGAGTGCCAATCTGATTCAATCCGGTAATACCGGCGGATCCACCCAAAAGCAAACCACCTTCTGTGGAAACTTTGAATGCACGATTACTATCAAAGGTGAACCCTTGGAAAATCGTGTATGCACTCAGTGTTCCTGCTGCCTTGATAAGAACATCGCCAGTATGACTTGTTTGATCATTGACACCAGTGAATGATAATGTAACATCACCAGTCGCACCATTGACACTTCTTACTACTCTGCCAAATACAGTCGCACCGTGACCTCCGCTTGGATGAAGATCGAGAGTTAGACCAGAAAATCGAACCTCGTTGCTAAAGGTAATCGAGCCAGTGAACATTGTATCACCAGTTGTTGCATCTTCAAGAGATAGACCCACACTGGCAATGCCATTGGAATCAATTGCAACAGTGATACCAGTTCCGGGTGTAACACCATAAACCGCAACGGGATTCAACGCACCAACAACTTCGTTAGTTTTGTCGAACCATGCCCGGAAATTATCGGAGAGTGCGATTGTGTTCAAATTGTCGAAAGCGTTTCCTGCCATTGACTTTTCCTATTAGATCTTTATTATATATCTTGTTACTACAAACGGTGGCATTTGTTCAGTGAGAGTTTCATCGGAATTTGGGGTGTAGTCCGTGTTGTCAATTGGATTACTGGATATTGCAAACGCGGCCTCCTTTTGCAGAGTTACATCAAGAGCAGTTCCGAGTTTGTACTTATCATTTGCTGTAGCAGCCGACCCTTCAGAAATACCCGGAGCAATACTTCTGTTTTTGTCGGTGTTACTTGCCTCAGCGAAACTTCTGCCCTCGGAAAGGTTACCTCCACCGCCAGAAGAGAGCAAGTGGTGTCTGTGACCTTGGAGTTTTGGTGAACCGCCAGTGTCTCCAAAAGTCCGAGTAACCGCTAACGAAGTTCCTGAACCAACTGGCACTCTTCCCTGCATGTCGGGAACTTGGAATTGTGTTGCGGTATCAATACTTGCGTCAGTGTTGTATGGATTATCTACTCCACCAAGAACTTCATAAAGTTGTAAAAAATCATCTTTTTGATATGTCTGACCATCGCAGAGCAAGAATCCTTCAGGTGGATCAAATTTTCCTGCATATGGCAAGACAGAACCCGATGGTGTAATAGTCTGGAAAAACTGTGCTTGATTTTTTCTTCCCAAAGGAACCGCAGAAATTCCAGATATTTCCGGAAGTCTCTTATTGGCTCCCGTATTTGACAAGATAATTTTCAACTTGTATTCAGTAAATAATCCGGTATCGGAGATTGCACTGCCGCTTGACACGGGGGCACTGTAGTTGTTCGTAACAGTTTCAACTTCTCCCACAGCCTGATCCGAAGAAAGTTCAGATACGGCAGTGAGTCGAACATATGGCTGATCCTCGATAGATCCTGTGGTATCAGTTCCCTTGAATTTACCAAAAACATATACTCTAGTCGCAGGCGGAAGTTTTGCATCCAATTTCACAGAAATATTTGCCGCAGGTTTTGTAACAGAAACAATCTTTGTATAATATCTTGCGGTTGCAGATGCAAGATTGTCATTTGCGAGAGTCTGTAGTGTTAGTTCAGTAGCATCGACAGGCTCAATCTTAGAGTTGATAAACAATGGTTGTGTTTGAGCAACGTCAACCACATTTGAGGATCTATCAGTCGCATTCCAGAAAACGGTAAAGTTGGTCAACGAATTTGAATTCAAAGGACTAATAAGATTTGTGGCATTGACAGGAATTCTGCCAGTACCATCGTAATTCACTTGAAGGGGACTATTAGAAATCAATTGCTTCGCAGTGGAAAGATAATTTGCGTTATGAGCATTACCAAGGGTTCCTCCAAGATAGGAAAATCTAACATTTGTTTCTTGGGTGTCATCAAAGGCAAGTCGAGACATTTCAAGAGCAAGATAGGATTCGCCATAGCGAGTGACCTGTCCATTGTTGGATGGAATAAATACCGAATCAAAATTCAGTGGCTTCGTCGATGAGGTGTCGTTTGACCAGATTGAATAGTTTGGATCATTACTGAGGAAGCAAACTGCGTAAGTACCGGGGGACAAGTATACTGGTCCTGCATCTCCACCGCTTCTGAAATCAAAAGTTGTTTGTTTTGCACTAATGTCATCACCCTCAGCGTAGACTTTCACCTGACTTGGAGTTTTGTATGATTCTGAACAAGGCATGACATAATTTCTCTTTGGATATCCAAAGGTATCAACAGGTCTAATCTCACAACGAATCACACCGCCGTCGTTGTCGGGTTTTGTGGCAAACAAAACATTTAGTCTACTCAAGAACATGCCATCAGGGAAATCATTTTGATCCACTGTGAATGTCTGAGCAAGTGGGTTTAGAGAGTTGACTACGGATGCAGAGTTTGTACCGACGAGATCAAGATAGTTTGCGTTCAGAATGGAATCACTACTAGCGGAGTCCCTTCTTCGAATCAACGGTCGGAAAGAATTTACGCCTTCTTCATTTGTTTCGAATGATCCAGTTGCATAGAAAGTCGAGTCGGCAGATGTGGTTGCAAGGTTTAGATCGTTATCAGCATTATCGATAAATCGAACAATCTTTTCACCAGTCAAATATGTGTCGGCTGGAATATCAAGTTCAACCACACCAGCAGAACCAGTTGATCCAACAGAGTATCCGCTTCCAGTATTTCCAATCGCCTTACCATCAAAGTATGCGTAAACTGTTGAGTTTGGTCGCAAGCCTTCGACGGTTGCCTTGATGGTGGTTGCACGCATGTATGGAACAACCGAAAGGTCAACAATCTTTCCACCAATTTCTTTTGTAATTTTATTTGAAAGAACTCTTCTTACAAAATTTGATCTAATAGAAGAACGGTATTTGATATTATCTGGATCAGACTGATCATTTTCAGATTCGTTCTCAATTGTGCGACCAAACCAAATTGATTCCCAGTCCTTCCATTGAGTACCAAATCCAAACTTTTTACCACTTACACCATCAGGTGCAGAGATACCTTTTTTCCATGCGTTGTTTTCGCCAGAGGTATTTACAATAACCTTTGCTGCTTTAGTTTCACTCCAGTAACGATCACACAAAGGATTGAGTTTGACTGTGCCAAGATAATCCGCGACTGCAAAGTTATTGACATTGAGTGTGGTTGCAGGATCAAGACCAGATGCAAAGGTCACTGCTTCATCGACAGGACCAGTTGATGTGTAGAGATCACCATAAGCGTTACTAAATCTGGTAAACAGGAATCCGGCATCGTTTGTGACACTTGGAGCAAGAGTTGTAAATGGTGCTTTCAGGGTATTCGACACTGGATCAATTGCAACATTATGCTGGGTCTTGGTGACATCTGCATTACCATGTCCAATCAAGTCATCTACAAAGATACCCTCATCGAAACCTTCTGCTCCGGGGAAAAGACCCAAGGCACTTGCGAGGGCCCGAGCCTCTAGGTTGGATCTATAATTGAATTCGGTATCGGCAAACACGGCATCTTCAATATTGCCAATGTCTGTCATTGTAAATCTTTGATTATTTGAATACTGAACATTTACATCATCAATGTTGAATGTGTAGGCAGGAACATTGAGTCGATACAATTCCATATCGTCTTCGGCGATGGTTGGACGAGTTGGAGTAAGATCAGATGTCCCCTCAATGACGCGAAGAACACGATCAGATCCGAGAACGACACTATCAATTCTTGGGGTAAAGGTTTCGAAAGAAACAAATGGTGTCTGGGCAAGATCAAAGTTAGGAACTGTTGCATTGTCAAAAGAAACACCGTCTGTTCCATAGGCATAGTTACCAGCAACATTTACACGAATTGGTCTATAGTCAAGTGCATTGAACAACCGAACCGACTCACCAGTTTCAGGATCATTGAAGATCGGAGAGAATTCAATACCAGAGGTCAAGCCAGATTCGATGTAACTTTGTCTTGTGAAAGGACCACCAAAACCATAAGAGTGAGTGTACTTGTGTGCAGTGACACTGAGAGAATTCGTAGTGGTGTCAACAGACTCACCTTGCTTCAGAACAATAGAAGAGAAATCATAGCGATCAATCTTTTGTCCATTGTCTAATGTAAACTTATCGGTGATGTCAACTCCGTTTTGCGTGACTGAAATAAGTTCAGTGACATCGGGAGTAGAAAGTGTGCCAACACCATTTACAAGGGTAACTCCATTGATAATTGTGTTTCTTACCAAAGTCTTTGACCGAATATTTTGATTGGTCGGAGTATTTTGATAACGCATCGGCAGAGTTGCAACAACCCTACTTCCATAATTTGTTGCACCACAAGAAAGAGTAATTTGACCTGTTTCATTATTAGGATTTGTTATGCTGCTCAAATCCACATCTACAACAGTTGCAGGATCTCCACCCGTGGCAGCCATAACAAGAAGATTACTTTCAAAGAAATCATTGTTACCACCGCCACTGAAAGTAACATCACCATTAGAGTCTGCGGTTCCGGAGAAAGTTTTTACAACGGTAAACGTCGAGTCAAAATCAGCACCATTGATATCATTGACTGCACTTCCTTGTGGAACAGAGAAAATTTGTCTGTTGTTGGTAAATGATTTGAAAACATCTACCGTGGGAAGAGTCGCACCAAAGTTTGTTTCTGACCATGTGGTGTTTGTTGGACTTTCAAGATTATCAATGTCAGTGTCTTGAACAAATCTAATGTCTTCAAGAACCTTGCCTGCGTTCAGACGAAGATTGAAAAAGAAAAATTTGAAAGTATTAGTTGATTCTTGACGCACCGTTCGGAGATTCATTGTTCCGATGAATACTTTGTCAGCATCAAAAATTGAAAGCGGTTTGCCGCCCTCAATAGTTTGTGATTGATTCACCGAGTGGAATCTAACATTATTGGCGTTAGAAATTGTGAAGAATGAACCTTCTGGTGTATCAACAGTTTCACGACTTACTGTGGTTGTTGTTCTTGCCTTATTGACTGACAAGTTAGAAGGTGCAATTGTTTCATAAACATAACCATTTACATACGCTTTGCCGGGAGAAAGCACACCTGCAAACTTGGTTTCGTCTGTTCCTGAAAAAACATTTTCATATTCATCAAAAGTGAGAGTGAATGGATTGACGGTATAGTTTCCGGATTCGTCAAAAGTTCTTTGGGCAAGAGTTTTTTCCAACTCAGCGTAGTCGGCGACTCGAACCTTTTTTGTTGTGGTTCCGTTGACAACACGAACAAGTTCAATATAATCATTGGTTGCCCCGTCGATAACAAATCCACCGGGATCAACAAGAGATCCAGTAATTCCAATCTGTGCAAGAGTGGGTTCAATCTTGAATCTATCAGAGCCGGGAGAATTGTAATTATTGAAACCAAATGCAGGATCATTTAGACTTGGATCTTGAACAGAGTTTACTGTGGTTTTTACAACATTGAAACCAACAGAGGTTGACGGGTTTGAAAAGTCTCTATACCCACCTGTGGTGGAATACGCAGCAGTCTCTTGTCTATCGTTGAGTGCAAAATACCCATCGAGAAAGTAGATACCATCAGAAACCGTGACAAAGTTTGTTGCCGTACCAGTAATACCAGCGGTAACGCTACCGGATGCAATCCCAGCAGTAAGACCAAGATTACCATCTCCAGTTGTGGACAGAGTACCTGTATCAAACTGTCCGCTCGTATTGTAATTGAAGAAAAGAACCTGATGCGGATCTTGTGAAAGACCATCGGCATCTCTGCCTTGATCAAATGCACCAACGACCGTGGCGATTGTTGAAGTACCATCGGTAACTCTCTGACCCACGATCTCTTTCAAAGCCGTGGAGGACAGAATATTACTATTGTCAAGACGAATAAAATTTGTTTTTGAAACCGATACTTCACCGCCCAAGACAACAGAGCCATTTTCAAAAATATGCTTTCCAAATCTTTCAATTTGATTTTGAAGAATACTTTGTGCTTGGGAAAGTTCTCTTGCCTGCAATGGAACACCCGGCTTGAAGAGAACCTTCAAGAATTTCTTAGCAGGGGTATAATCATCATAAAAAGGAGATCTCCCCATGATTGATGGGTCAAAGGCACTGGTTTCAGAATTCGTTCCAATCGTCATTTTTGCTCCTTAGAAATCGATAACAAGTTCAATGGCATCGTCAGAACTATCTCTTCGATTTACTGCCGTGATACCTTTTATGTATAACAAGTCGCCAGATTGCAAATCAAGTTCTGGACCTGTAAGTTGACTGACAGTAACACCGCCAACGCTTGTTGTAATAACCTCAGATCTTGTAAAATCTAAAGTTCCACTTCCGGACGATTTAGTCACATCAGTCACAAAAAGTGTAGCACCAGTGGGTGCAGTTGGGTGTTGTAAGACTTGACTAATTATGCCCACGGAGCCGCTCGCTCCCGTGATACTGGTGTCAACGGCTGGAAGTCCATCGGTTGCATCATAATCAATACCAATTGCATGGGTACATCGCCATGAAGTTTTTGAGATTGTATAAGTTGAGTCAAGTTCTCTTGTTCGAACTGGTTTGATATTTTGACTTTGGACTGCGAGAGAACTACCGACAGTTGCAAGTCGCTCCAAAACTTCTTGATCAGTAAAGTTTCTATACAAGTTTTTTATTGTAATCGAACCGGCAGAGTTACTATTTCGCACGGCATTTGAAACTTCACCAAAATACTTTGAGGTTTTACCATACACAAAAGAATCTGTATAATCTGTTACAAAAGATGCAGAAAGTTCACCACTCGTTGGCTCAACATCAACCACGGTGGATGGGTAGTTGTCGTGACCTGCGAGCAAACCGCTGCTATCGTAACTCAAACCAACCGTAGGATTTTCCCAAAAGATAATTTCATTGAAATCATTTCCTGTCATCGCCTGATTTGACTCACTACCTTCGATCAAAACTCTAAGTTTTACCACAGAAGGAAGAAGTTCTTTCACTGGATCTTGACCAAGGGAATCGAAGATGCGAGGAGTAAAGGTAAATACATCACCACTATCTTTTGTCGTTGTAATTGTCGCGGTGGCTGTTGTATAGTTTGATCCGCTAGACGCAAGAACCACGCCAGTTGGAACAAAAGTAGTTGATACTTCTGCAAAGGCGGTACAACCTGTGCCATCTCCAGTAATTTCAACTAAAGGAACAATTTCGTACTTGTCACCAATTGAGGGAATCGCTCCGGTCATGGCTCCATAAACTACTTCGTTATTCAAACCAACATAATCAGTAATTTTTTCAACTCGACCGATTGCGTTCCCGTCAATAAAACGAATCCCGTAGCCGTTGTAGTAATCATCCGTTGAACTTGCACCACCACCCAGCACAGAGCCGGTCAAACTTGTGGACAGAAGAGTTCTGTCAGGAGTAGATTTTACTACCTTACCGTAGACTGCTGTTCCAGTTGTTGCGATATCAATTCTACTGATCTGACCATTTTTCGAATCATTGATTGCATTATACTGAGAAAAGTATTGATTCTGCTTTGCTGTGTCGGAGTATGCACCAGAAATGAGATTTGCATAATAAGGCAAGGTTTCCACAGGAATGTATGAAGAGTCTACAAATTTTTGTTTATCACTGCTAATTGTATACAAATATCTCCACTCATATCCGTCTGAGAAGGTTTCTGGATCTGGAGAAGTTGTGTTTGGAATAATTGTGGAGGATGAACCATTTCCATTTTTCACACAGGCATACACACTATTATTTGTTGAATTGAAAACATACCAAGTTTTTGTTTTCATATCCACAGTGGGATCGTATTGGTCGTAGACGGTTCCCTCTGTCCAGTCAATTCGCGTGGTCATGAGACTCACATCATTTTGCGTAAACGACTTCATAAACAAAATATTTCGACGAGTTGCACCGTCGTTTGATTCTGTTCTTGTTGACTGTGCGTCACCTACAACATTTCCAAATCCCGCAAAGATTTGCTTTCTACGAAAGGGATCGTAAGAATTTACAAATGTCTCTGCAAGATGAGTTTTGTATTGATTGTCAATTGTGACTACGGCCATGCCTGCTCCTTAGTTATTTTCCATGTTTGAAATGAAGTCTTCAATATTTATGTGTTGCATTTCTATGTCTGTGGTGATGCTCACATCACTGAGATAGTTGATACCATTGCTACCTTTGATGAGTCTAAAATCATTTACTGCACCTTCGGGAACCACAGGAATTTGCGTGCCTCCGGGTGTGAATTCATTGGTAAACTCACCGTTCAAAACGTCAATTGTAAGCACTTGTTCAAAGGTAGGACCAGATGATCTAAGAGGTGAATTTTTTACGATTTCTCTTGCGACCACAGTGCCAATCGCTGTTTGAATTGTTTCGTTTCTTTGTGTCACAACTGTTCCAACTTCAAATGCAGAACCAAAGGTATTTGATGTGAAATACGGTTCTCTGTTCTCAAGAGCAAATTTGATTCTTCTCAGAGACTTGACATCTGATGTGATGCTTGATACAAGATTTTTGGGATGCTTGTAGATTGTCCAGAACTTAGAAGTTTCCGAGTCAGTGCCTGAAACCATTACAAGTTGATCAATGTTCTCAACCGTGTATCCCGCAAGCGTAACTCCGGCGTTTACACTGAAGGTGACACCATACGCCTCTGGGTTTTGTGTACCGGCAGAGGGACCACCCATCGCACCAATTGTAAATCCTGATGTAATTGGATCGTGAGTCACTGCATTTCCACTTGCAAACAACCCAAGAGTTGCAGCAGTCAATCCATTGAAACCAGTTGGATAGTAATCAGCAAATGTAGTTCCGTATGTTTCACCTCTGTAGTCAGCAGTCATTGAAAAGAACATGGGTGTGTAGTTGCCAATTTTTGCATCAATTGTTTGGGTGCTGGTGGTAATTGATGTGTAACTTGAACCGAAAGATAGCCCGCATACGAAATCACCACTAACACCAACAAGAGATGTTGCCGCAGTTGTTACTCCGGTGGTCAATCTTGCAGTAATAGTACCCTGTGTAAAGGGAACAGGTAGCGAGACTTCACTCGGAGTAAACGCAATAACTTCAAGGGTTGCAGAGGCAGCACCGGCTCTATTCTTGAGATTGACTGTATCGCCTCTTCTGTATGTTCCGATTCCCGGTTGCAAGTTGATGGTAACAATCGTGCCTTTGGAAGTCTGGGGAACACTAAGATCATACGTCGTTGATGACATTTCAAATTTATGAAGTTGTTCTGCAAAAAGTTTTGTACCAGCAGGATGTAAAACTTTCTTTACAATACTTGCATAATCAGAAAGTTGCTTTTCCGCTCGCACAAGATAGGAGTATGATTGATATTTGTCATTATCCTGAACTCGTGACAAGGAGGACATCAGGGATCGGTCTGACAAGAAATCTTTTCTCTCTTGTGAAACAGCAACGTTGGCAAGAACATCGAGCGAAGCCCCACTACCGTTTGCAGATATTACGCTTACGGTGTACGTTTCTCTGCCGACCAGAATTGATCTTGAGTCTACTGGAGAAATTGATTCAATATCACCACTCACTCCCACCGACTGAATAAACGAAGATCCTACAAGTCTATTTGAACTGTCTTCAATCTTTATTTCTTCATTTACAGCAAAGTTTTCTCCAGTTTTGCCGATGTCAATTATTGAAATTTGTGGGAGACAGGTTTCATATAAAAGTGTTGAACCTTTTACAAACTCTACATTTTTATTTGGTGTAAAAAATCCACTAACATCTCTGACCTTGATTGTTGCGAATTGAATACCGTCGTCTCTCGAAAGATCAATATCTTCAATAAGAGCAGATGCAACTTCGCTTGAGTATTGTGTTGTCACTCGTTGCATAATTTTACCACCGACAATACTCTCAAAATCAGCGTTGGAGTTGACTCGGGTGGTCTTGATTACTCTCGATGATTTTGAATCCGAATCAGATAATTTGAAAACAAGATCTTTTGGAACTTCGATCTCTACTTCACTATTGAATACCAGACGCATCAGAAGTTCGATAGATCTTGTATTACCTTTTTCTTGATAAAGATCTCGAATATTCTTTACTAATTTTTCATCTTCGACTTCAGATACGGTGGAATCAAATCCAAACAAATACTCGGACTTGAAATATTGAACAAATTCATCAACGGTGGTGTCGATGTCTTTGTATGTGTTGATTCGAACTGCTTCTGCTCTTGGGTTACCGTATTCCTCAGACCATTCGTAGTAGGCTTTTATAAAGTCAACGAACAGTGGATATTTTTCAGAAACAAATGACGGAAGAATAGTCTCGACCAAAGTTGAAAATCGCTCATCAACAGAGGGGGTAATATTTGCAAAGTCGGTGCTTGTTTGAGTCGGGGGTGGCTGAACAAGACCAAGAAGCATACCAGCATTTTCGAGACTACTCGATGCCATCAATAACCTCCGCCGTTACCTGAGCCAGAGGCAGAGCCAGAGGACGTAGAGGCTGATGAGGTGGTGGTTGTCGTTGTGGTTGTTGTTCCTTCAGAGGACGCTTGTGCTACCCCAGCATCAGTGCTTGTGGATACACTGACAAGGTTTGCAGATACATCTCCTGTATTGAAAACAATAACATTATCTTGAGAAGACTGAATCACATTACCGTCAAGCACCGCTCGAACGCCAAAGTTTATTCTATTTTCAACTGCCGCGAGTCGAGCCAAGTTGAATTTGATTTCTCCAGCGGCATAGTCAACCACACCAAAGTCATCGGCGATTATTGTTGAAGGTGTATCTGCATTGAACAAAGTAATTTTTCCACTACCGTCATCCTTGATTTGAGCATTTACAAAATTTTCACCATCGAGATATTGGAAAGTTTCACTTGAAACGACACTTTGATGACCATCGTGTGGGTGGAAGATCGGACTAGGATATTTTACTGTATAGTCTGTGCTAACTTCGATTGGAGTGACAAACACTTCCATGCTCACCTTGCTCGATACCGAAACAATAGAAGGCTCACCGTCAATTGTATTTTTTGCAAGCAGAGAAGTTGAGAACAAAGTATCATAGTCATCTGTATTATCAAGAACATACGACTGAAGATTATTTTGTACAAAAGTCTTGATTGCATTGCTGTTCAAGGCAGTCTGACTCGGATCATAAATTACTGAAGTATCAAATCTCAAGTATGTGAGAATAGGATCAATAATAACGGGAGTAATTGTGACCGGGCATCTGTCTTTCAAAAAGTTTACAACAGAATTTTTGAATTCAGTTGACATTGTTGTATTGGTTGTTGGCTTGAAAGAAATAATAACACTGCCATATTGAGGTGGGCTTGCGTCCTCGCCTCCATATACAAAGACAGATGAGAACCCTGAAAAATTTGACTCAATCAAAGTTTGGAAATCATTTACAGTCACGGCACGATTCTGCATGGAGTAGGATTTGGGTGCAAGTTTCCGAATGCTTTCTGCATTTTGTCTTACCGAACCACCAGACGCAAAACTCACAACATCAACAGTATTTCCTGTGGCAAAGTCAAAAGAATTTGTACCAGTGATATCATCAAATCGTCCGACACCGTTTGCAAGAGGACCGTTGGTGGAAAGATAACTTACGTTTACAAGGTTGCCCGTAGCCAGTGTGACCCCAAGAACACCATCACCAAAGTTTACCGAATACTTTCCATCTGCTTCAGATTCAATCCAGTATGCGTTGGACCCTGCGGTGATTGAAACAGGATCATTTGCAAGAATCCATGAATTTGTAATTCCTCCTCTGTCGCTTACTGAATTTTGTACAGTAACTTTTATGGTGGAAGTATCAACATAGTCATCATCAATCAGGACTTGTTGGTATGGATCATTATTTGGAACAAGTAATGTTTTGTTTCGAATGCTTCCTTCTTTGATTTCAAGATTAGAAACATGTGGAGTCGTTACACCATCGGCTGTGCGATCAAGCACCGCAGACTCAAGATTGATAAATCTGTATTGCTTTCCACTGATCGTCGTTCTAAAAACGGAACCAGATGGAAAGGTTGTATCGTATCCGACAAGCGAGCCAAGATTCAAATTCACGGTTGCAGTCGGAGCAGTGTATGATGTTGGAGTATACCCGAGTGACTTGGCATGGGATACAATTGAAGATCTTTGTTTTGCAGTGTCCAAGAACATTTCATTTGCAACAAAATTATTGTATACACCCTGATAGTATGTGGTGTATGCAAGTGCATCAAGAAGAACTGAAAGACCAGATCCTTCGAAATCATAATCCTTGAACGTGTCAGTGTTGGACAAGAAAGTTTTTAGATTACTTTTGATTG
>Ga0181397_1000090_pt1 | contig 32467 bp, 40 predicted proteins | sample 20SPOviralmetaG_FD_130126 | JGI IMG/M metagenome (GOLD analysis project Ga0181397, IMG submission 130126) | Marine viral communities from the oligotrophic San Pedro Time Series (SPOT) site, San Pedro Channel, CA, USA - 20 SPOT_SRF_2011-02-23 | ecosystem: Environmental > Aquatic > Marine > Strait...
GTAGCCTGTTTACCGTCTAATTGCGTTTGAATTGCACCTGTTACATTATCAAGATAGCCTATCTCAGTGCTTGTTACTGTTGAGTGCGTAGGTATACCGTTTGAGTCAGATACTAGAGCTCGACTCGCCGTTATTGCTGCCGACTCAACAATTGCAGAACTATTTGAAACTATCACTCTGTTATTATTTAGCGACGCCGTTGAGTTCGTACCACCATTGGCAACAGGTAACGTTCCAGTAACGCCGGTAGTCAATGGTAGACCAGTGGCGCTTGTTAATACTCCGGCGGTGGGAGTTCCTAAATTTGGAGTCGTTAAAACTGGACTATCCAGTGCCGGAGCAGTATCGAAAACTAATTTGCCTGACCCAGTCTCATCACTAATAACACCGGCTAACTCGGCAGAGCTAGTGCTCGCAAACTGATTTAGTTTATCTGCCTTAACTCCTTTGGCGTCTAATTGCGCTTGAATTGCACCTGATACACCAGACACATAGCCAATTTCGGTTGCAGTTGTCGCCGATACAGTCAAATCACCGTCTGAATCAGACACTACCGCTCTGCTAGCTGTCAAACCGCCAACGGTGGTAGCTAGTGGGTTAGGTCTAACCCTATTTATAATTTTCCAATCAGTACCGCCCGAAACGTAGCAAAGACAAACGCACTCATTATTAGTCACTATAGTTGTGCTGGTAGCGCCCTCAATAGTATCGGTCCCAGCCCGGTTTATTGTAATGTTGTTAGTGGCTGCGTCGCCTCTTTCGTCGTATATGTAAAAATATTGTTTATCTGCGCCTGCCGGTAAGTTGACAGTTACCGCACCCGGCGTGCCAAGTTTGATAGACACGACGCAATCAGTTGCGGCTACTGTTACTGGTGTTGTCGTTGCTTGTCTTATTGCAATTTTTTGAAACGTTGTAGATTGAGCCCCATCGGCTAAAGCTATCAGTAAATCTGATAAACTCGCCCAGTTTAGCTCTCCGCCTGCCGGGATTGTATGGGTCGCTGGGGTTACATTGGTTCCACCGCCCGGCCACGTTTTTGAAGTACCCAATTTTTTACCTCATACATATAAAAAGGTCGCCGGGTCAGAGCCCGAGCGACCTTAAATTTAAAAAACTAACTAGGTAGCGCTTTCATCGTTAATGTTTTGGAATAAAGCGTTGTCAGCCGGTCTATGGCAGAAAACGTATTGGTCTGAAAAACTTCTGAAAGCATAGCCAGCACTATTTTCGAGAGCAAAAATTATGCTTTGATCCATTCCTGGAATTTTGAACGAAGCCTCGGCGGACCCCGATCTTGTCCAGGTCGGAGCACATAAAGCAAATGCGTCGCCCTCTTTAACAGCCCGGTGAGAGTAGAAAGTTGCTTTACCATTCTGCGAATGATACTCCGCACCCTCGCCGCCGTTAACAAATTTAACCGGCGTATAGCTTGAATCATGCCGAACTAGATTAGTTTCGGCGGTAACAACGTCGGCCCATGATCGAGGATTCAAAAATATTTTTAAATCGCCCTCCATACCGCCTCGGTTAACCATATCAGCTATACCGTCTTGGAATACTTGCATACCGAATTTTTTAGAATTAACGTCTACAACGTTACCCTGCCAAAGGGAATATTTTGACGTGTCGATACCAAAAAGAGTACCAGTATTTTTCAAAATCGAGTGCACGCCCACGATATCTTTTGAAGATTCCATACCGTCAAAACATAATCTATGAGAAGTTGTCGAAGTAGCTGCAACCGGCGTAAAATCAACAGTGATATAGCCTAATGGTGCGTTTACGCTAACAAGTGAACCCGAGGCCACAATAGCGCCTGCTGAATCAACTTGGTTAACTTTCACGCCCTCCCATCCGACCCAACAACCGGCTGCAAACTGACCCGGTGCAAAAAGAATATTTTTACCGGCGGCGTTAATGCCGTCTGAGAATGCTAGTGTTGAGCCGTCTTTGAGAGTCAACGTTACATTACCGTCACCTGAATAAGTTGCGCCTCGGTAAACAGTTCCACTTGGTGCGAAACTAACTCGGCCAAGTAGATCGGAAGAACGGCCATACAACCGTAAAATTTCTAAAAGCCTTTGGTGAGAGGCGAGGTTATTTTTTACGACGTATTTAGTTGCGTCGAAAAAAGCCTTAGCGCCTGCACCTGCTGACCTTGAAATAATACCCCAAGGCACAATACTAGGTAATACAGAAATATATGGAGTAACCGAAGCCTGTTTAACAGTTCCAGCCCGTGCAGGGTTTAACTCAAAGGCATCGGTTGTCGATGATAGCGTAAAACCACTTTCATTTGTTAGTGTCACGGCTTCTTGATAAGAATCGCCCACCTTTCCCTTCTCAGAAAACGGCATACAACGGGCTAAATGACCGTCGTCTGGCAATAAATCATTATGATCACCATAAACCTCTTTAAATAAGTCGACTACGTCGGTATTCATTTGCTGACCCATTATTTAGCCCTCCAATGCACTCTAACTACAATCTGACCTTCGGTTTGACCGTCAAAATTCGGTGAATTACCCCATAAAATTTTAATTGCTACGTTACCGTTAGCGCCCTTAGCGCATTCACTTGCAGCGGTAGACGATTGCAACGCTGCTATCGGCTTTAAGTAGCGATTTACTACAGTAGCCGCCGTTGCTCCTGAATCTGAAGATATAAAAGATAATTCAACGTAAACTAATTCGTCAACTTGGCCGCCAAGATCGATAATAATAGCTTCACTATCAGCGTCGATTGAAGTTGAATCGAAAGCAGCCGCTAAAAACTCGCTAGAGGTCCCCAAGTGCGAATCAATTTCTGATTGCGTCGGATGATCACCGTCAAAACCCAATAAAATACTGCTATCGTCCATGGGTAGAGGTGATTGCGCCTTAGCGCCTGTGATATTTAATCTGTATTCCGATACGTTTACCGCTTTACCACGTTTTGCGGTATACGGTTGTCCACCTGGTCCGTATGCCATTTTTATAATCCTTTCTTTAACCCCGTCTTTGAAATTCTTTACGCATATAATCCCGAAAAGAATCTTTGGAGGTTACCTTTTTATTAGTTTGTTTATTTGAATTAGTGCCCATAGGAACCCGTGACCCAACTTCGTTAATGCTTTTTTTCCTTACGCCAGCCTTTATGTCGTCTGGCAAAGACTGCAAAAAACTATCAGGGTCCTTACTGAATTGCCTCCGTGCATATTCAGAATATTCGGCATTTAAAGAATTTAGAGCTCGTTGCAAACTTTCCTGCATAGTAGTCTCTCGACCAGATTCAGAATATTTCAACCGATCCTCACATACCCTAGCCACTAATCTTTGGTTGCCCTCTAGGGCAATACCACTATCTTTAAAGGCTTGTTGTAGTTCAGTCTGTATTTTGTTTGACGCTTCAATTTCTAAATGCTGTTGATATGCTGCAAATTCACGATCTTGGATTTTTTTGTTTTCAGCTTTTAACCTATCTCGCTCTTGTTCGGCAGCGTGAGCCCGTTGTTGATCGGGTGTCATTTCCTCCTCTTCAATAGCAGCTAATAGCTCATCTTCTGAAAACTTTCGGAGTGCATCTTTTGGTATTCCTAATTTTTTTATTACCGATACGTCACCAGACTTGGCCGCTCTTAAAATTTCTAGCAAGGGCTTTACTTGTTTATTAAGCTTGCTTGCCTCCTCCATTCTTTTATAAGAAGCCTTATCAAGTTGAGCACTTTTTAACATATCCTCGTAGGATATCTCTTGTTCCTCGCCGTCTACGTTAATCTTGTGCATTGTACCAGTGTAATCGAGTTGCGATTCCTCGCCACTTTCCTCTGATTGCGTATCGTCAATTCCATCCTCAAGGGTAGGATTGTCACTGTTATCATTTTCAGAGTAATCCGTGTCTTCAATCATGTTTTCTGTCATTCGTTCCTCGCCTTGATGGGTAGAGGTTATAGGTTATAATTTATTATGATTATCTTAGCCGAAATGTATTAACAAGTCCAATTTTACATCTGTCGTTGTGGCTATGGCTACGCCGTCTCGATCCTCTAATTTTATAGTAATAACAACGTCGCCGCTGTTGTTGTACTTCCAACCAAACGACGAAACTATATAATAGGTATTAGATATCACTCGCCGGCAAATGACCTCTTTTACTCTCTTTGGCTCGCCTGATAATATCACCGTTTCGGCAGCCGATCTAACCGCAACGGTTTTTGATGTTACGTCAAAATTATCAACAAATGTTAGGCCATTTCTTAGGTTCCTTATTGATACTTCGACAAACTCACTTAAATAAACTAAAGCGTCTTTTAGTTCTTTGCCTGCGTCGGTTGTCAGATATTGTGAGACTTCGAAAAGCCTCGACAGTGTAATTTTTGCCATAAAGCTACCTAAAAAAGTCTACTGTTAAACAAATTACAATAATGCCAAAAAATAAAAGTATTTTATTCATATTCGTCTACCTCCTCAGAATCTAAACCAGCCAGGTCATACCAAAAAAGACAAGATTCACACATATTATTATTGTTAAATCGAGTAACATTTTCCGTTTCCCCACACTTTCCACACGTTAATCGGTCCATGATTTACCTCCGATATTGATCATATCAGAGTATAAACCATTTCAGTGCCGACCCTCTCGGCTTTCATAACTTGACGGCGAGGTCGATAGGTAGAAATATGAATCCAGTTCGGTTCATCAATAAGTTGTTCAAACGGCAAATTTGATTCTTTTATCCAGTCAATTACCTTGGTTTTAGGTATTTTATCAATTTGGAAATCAGCCGCCGCAAAACCAGAATGGCACCTATGGTGTGAATGCGGAGCACCTCTAATTTTATAATGATTGTTTAGCCTGCCACATCTAAAGCCACTTGTTATTTTAACAGCGCCGAAATTATCTCTCACCGGCTGCAATACTTCGATACATAATAAAGCTATGTTTTTTATTTGCCTTTCATTAGGAGTATTATCAATGCCATACTCAGCGGCTGTATCTGAATAAACAAACTCACTTAATTTAAAATTTTTTGATAATTGTATATCATTCATTTATTTATAACTCCCAAATTTTTTTGGACCACTACCAAAAACCTTACCCCCAAAACTATCTTGATTCTGATTGTGATCTTTAAAAGCCTCGGGGTTTATAAACATATTGTTAGAATGTGTTACATTGTGATCTTGATACGGATTCTCTCTATTTAATACTCGAATGCCATACATTAAGGCGGCGAGTGCATCCATATGACCTAGCTCGCCTGATCTAGCAAAATCAGTTTTATTTTTATTAAACAATCCGGCTTTAATTGTTGCTAACAGAAATTTGCAACTAGGTTTTATTTTAACTTTTTTGGTAGCAAACCGAGCTGCCATAGTGTTTACAGCGCCAAGCCAGTCAGTTTTAGGAGGTAATTGCACTTGATAATCAAACATGTTTAATAGATCGACTTGCAGTTGGCCAGGCACATCAGCCCAACGTGGCGGCCTATTGCCACGGTTTTTATCACTCAAAAAATTGTCCCACTCTTTTAGACCCGAAACAATTTCATTAGTCGAAGTATTCTCGCTAAAAACTTTCTCTGCCCAAACAACATCGGTATCTGTGTTAAATTCATAGGTCATTAACAGCGCCACGGTTTTATCTCTGACCCCACCCCAATCGACGACAACTTGCCACTGACAAACCGAAGGAAAATCGAAATCAAAAACACACTCATTTTCATAAAAAATAGGTATTACCATCAAATTTGTTGGCCGTATCACCATAGCCATAAATTCACGCATAAAACCATCGGTGATATTTATGCCCTGCGATTCTGCGACAAGACAAACCTCCCTGGCTGTTAATTTATCGTCTCCTGTAACCCTCTCTCTAATTTCTGTCACAAAATTATTAGATAAAACGGTTCCGGTCCTCCCGGCAGCTTCAATTAAGGCTTGGTTGCTGATACTAGGCGATTGAAAAACCATATAATTAAATAGCGTGTCGTGGGCGTCACAAGCAGGTTGTATAATTGTATGTAACGGGTGGTCGGGTTGTTCAGAGGGCGAGCTGACAAAAATTTCGTGACCTTTCGAACGAATTAGTTGAGGACCTATAACAGAGTTTACCCCGTAGGTAAAATCATCACCGCTGACAAAACCGCATTCCTCATAGATAATTAATTTGGCATTACCTCCACGATTTTTGTCAACGTACTGCCGTTCGAGTGCTCCCAACCGTAGACTTGAGCCATTAAACAGATTCCATCGATTTTTGGTAGAATACCTACTAATCATACCTGGCGGAGCGTCTTTTATCACAACGTTTAAATTATCCTCAACAATTTCCTCTGACTTGTCTTTTGTCGGTGCAATTACTCGAGCAATGGAGTTAGGATTTCGTATCAAAAACTCTAGCGCAAATGTTACAGCCCAAAAAGACTTACCTAACTGCCGAGACGACAATACCGCAACTTTTTTATAAAAGTCCCAGTTGCGCCGAACTTGATTACTGATAGAAATCTGTAAAGGATCTAATTTATAAGATAAGTCTCCTTCGTTCCAAAGAAATTGCCTAACCTGCTCGGCTGTAATTATATCATTGCTCATAAAGAAGCCTTTTATCGACCTCGACAAGGACAAGCTAAAAGTCCAGTAGCGTTACATCTTATACAAGGTCCGTTTTCAGTCTCTCTAGCGCCAACGCAAACCGGGCATTTATAATAGCCGAGAGATTTGCAGTTAGGGCAAGCTTTTTTGGTGACCATCGTTAATACTCCTGATAAACAGCATACCCATTTTTGACCAACCAGTCCGACAAATTTAAAGCTTTTAGACCGTCGCTCCATGTTTCATTTTTTTCGATCAGCTCTATTTCTGCGATATATCTACCATACTTGTCACGCTCTGTTGTTGTGACAGTCAACCCAGTCCCAGCGCTTTCGGCGACCCACTCAACAACGGCATTTTTAGATTCCAAGCCTTGTATTTTTTTGGCTCCCTTGACCTCGGGTGCATTGATTCTCGCAAGTCGTAACCTTTGACGTGTGAATACATCAAAACCTAAATCGAACTCTACATCAACAGTATCACCGTCAACTACCCGAATCACTTCGCAGCTAGTAAAGACCATTGAGTTTATATTTTTTGGCATAGCTCAATCTCTTTTTTTTCAACAGCGGTCCTAGCCCACAAGTAACTTTCCTCTAAAGATACACCAGCCCTTTTTAGTTCCTCGACACTGCCGGGAATGCCATTAACGTAGCCTAGCAGCTCGTTGTACTTCATAGCTAAACCTGTAACGATTTCGTTTTTATTTACTGCGTACTCTCTTGATTGCTGCTCGTTTGTTTTCCCAGATTTTTTTACGTTCCTCTTCGGTGATTTCTTCGTCGCTTTCTTCTTGGTCATAATATTTACTACTCCTTACAAAAAAGTCTTTGATTTCTTGAGCACTGATATTTTTTTTATTCTCTGGTGTGTTGTCCATTTTTATTATCCTCTTTTTTCGACAATTGCAATAAGGCTGCTCTAGGTACTGCTTTTAAGAGCTCGGCATTCTCCTCAAATTTTTGCGAGCTACTTTCCTCAATGGCGTGTCGATCACTCCAATTACACAAATTTTTAAGACTAAAAATCAGCAATGCTTTATCACCTGCCAACGCCATTGTTATAGCTTTAGACTGTAAACGAGTTCGTATCGTCATGAGCCTTTTTTCTTTTAACTCAACTAATGAAGTAACCCCGGCGTCGGATTTTAGCCACCGCTCAAGAGTTGATTGACTCGGCAAATGCTCGGCTCGCCACTTTTTAAAATCTTGGCCAGTTGTTTGTCTAAACAGTTCAGTTCTGATAGTTGGCCAATCCGCTCCGATCGAAAGCATTAAACCGGCTGCGTCAACTATTTCCGCCTTAATTTCACTCGGTACTAAAGTTTTTTTTGCCATAACAATACCCCATTAAGAATGCGCCCACGACGTTCTTGGTTTGGTCGTAGTTGTCCCGCCAACCATAGCAATTTTTTCGTCGATCACTTGTATTTGCGTTTGCAAGTCTTTACACAACAGCCCTAAACTCTCATTACTTGAACTCGCTTTTTTTAGAATATCATTAAAATTATCGACTTGGTTTTTACTTAATTCTGTTTGTTTATGTAAAGCAGCTTTAGCACTGCGCAACTCGACTATTAAACCCGACATAAACCCGACCAACAAACTCGAACAAACAACGGATACTATAACTACTATTTCCAACATTTTTTAACCTTTCTAAATTCAAAATAAAAAAATACCCAAACCAAGTATGATTCGGGCATTAAAATTAGCCATATAATCGTATATCTAAATTAAGGAGTCATAACATATTAACACACCCTAACAATAAAAAAAAGTGAAGTGTCGGCAACGTACTTCGCTAGGACAAACAGAGCTACCAACCCTAGCTTTTCAGCGTCGTGCAAGTTTAGAAGACTCTTCCAAAAAACTCCTAAAAACACTACCGACACACAAATTTCTATAAAAAAATTGCGTTTTATGCAAACATTTTTGCTAGCAATTGATAGCATTTTTTACATGATATGACAGTGTGGCCTTGTTTTTATAAATTTAACGTCAATATAAAAAAAATGGGGTTTAAATACCCCATTAAGAAATTTGAATTTTTAGAGTTAAAGTCTTCTTAGTCTTCTGTGTCTTCTGTGTCTTCGCAGTCTAACACTCCATAGGGAGCTCCAGAAGTACCCCGATTATAAATAGCAACATTTTCTTGCTCTTTAAAATCTTTTATAAACCTAGATTCTGACCTATTCAGCAAATTTCCGCAAAAAATATAACATTTATTTTCTTTGCTATATTCGTAAACCGATCCAGAAGCATGATCGAATCTAAATTTTTCGTTTTTTTCTGTTGTCATAGTTTTACTCCCTTTATTTAATTAAACGTTTACTTTCGTCGCTCTGTTTGTGTTCTAAAACTATTGGGTATAAATTTCTGCCCTTGATCAAAAAGGTGTCACCAGCCCCATGAGCCCCATCAATATCGCTTTCGTCAGCTTCGACAACGTAACACGTAAAAGTATGCTGACCTTTTTTTGCTCCGTAAGAATGCTTTACAATTTCAACAGTCATTTGAACGTCACCGACAAATTTTGGCTTACGCCAAGAACCAGAAAAATATGGTTTTTGAATTTTTAAAATACATCCTTCTCTTATTGCATATGACATAATATTCTCCTTTTTGATTTTTAAAGATAATAAATCGACAACGGCAATTCATAATTGCAGCAATAATTGTTAAGATTTTCGTCTGTTTGTGTGTCACTAAAAAATCTTAAAATAATTTTTGAAATCAAATTGATTTCATCTTGATTCAAATCAATGCCGACTTCTTTTTTTACGTAGGTGAAAACAAAATTATCTATTTGATTTGTTTTTAGGGCAGCGAAACATTGTTCACTCTCACAATCAACAATTTCAAACCAAACATCGTAAAGCGTTCGAAGTCGGTGGTAGCGATAATGCATAATTGTCCTCCTATCAGATTAAAGAAAACTTATCGGATGTTTTCTGCTGTTGATTAACGAATCTTACAGAAAAATATAGATTCACTGACAACCGCAAACGATTGTTATTATTAATGTTTATTGAATTAATTGATTTATTACAGGAAAGTAATATTTTGAATTTTTGGCAAAAAAAACCACACCTTAGCTGTTAGGTGTGGTTTTAACATTGATAAGAGATTGTGGGACCAACCAAAACCTCATTTGTCTTTTAAAAATTTTTTTACGTGTCGGTCAAGTATTAAATTGATTTCGTTTGCTTCTAAAAGAAGTTTTTTGCAATTAGAAATTTCTCTACGGTATTTTTCGTTAGTAATTTTCAGTTTCATTTCAAGTTCGTGCCTGCTTTTAACATTGTTATAAATCATAAATTGCATGAACAAAAACGAAACGAAAACTAGGGTGCAACTACCTAAAAGAGATTTGTTTTCATTAATAACTTTCATCGCTTTTTTTACATTCAAAATAAAGTGGTCCCTTTTTAAATAAACTGATCATATCGCTACCGCAAGCATTGGCGGCTCTCTCAATATCACTGATATTTTTTTCTTGTTTTTTTTGTTCGAATTTTTCACTGGCATAAAAAATCGAGGCACAAATTAAAACAGCACTAACGAATATTGGTTCCATCCTTAATCACTCTCTTGATTTTTTAATCTTAAATCTTTGATTTCTGATTCGATCCGATCAAGACGATCTATGATATTAAGAAAGGTTATGTTTTCCTTAGTTCTATCATCTAAAAATTTTGAGGTTTTAACAACAAAATCATTATTTGAGTCAATAATATCTTTTTGACGTTTTTGATAATGATCATTTATTTGTTCGGCGGCTCGCATGAAAACTTCGATTTGATTAGTATCCACTATTACCCTCACTATTTTTAACAATTTTCAAAAATGGTATCTTTTTTTTCTGTTCTTTGTCTAGCATAGACACAAGCAAATCTATTTTATCGTGCATCTGAGATACTTCATTTTTTAAGCTGTTTTCGGATTTCATTTGATTTCCCTCGTTATAAATTTTATCTAGGTAAAATATTCCTTTAGCGCCAACACTAAAAAGCGACCTATCAATATTGCTAGTTCTATGCACTATCGAAGCGTTGTGCAATCTGTTTATCCAGTCTCGAAAACCAACTGATTTAGGGAAATACATAGATTTAGTTAGGTATATTTTCTTGTTAGTGTTGACCCCAAAATCATTGACAAACACAAGGTACAAGTGGGCAATTAACTTATCTCTGCTCATTGCGCCGCCACCAAGTTTTCTAAAAAGATATTGGCGGAACGCTCTATAAGATTTGTATTCGCTCAAAAGCACAATTAACCTCTAAATAACTAGTTATCCACAACGCCACTCTTGTCCTGTCCTTTTTGTCCGGTACGAAACCGGTACGAAAAAAAAAAAAAAAACTAATAAAAACAGTATGTGCTAAAAAAAGGCCGTACCGGAAACGTACCTGACAAAAAAGCAAAACCCTTGAGCCGCAAGGCATTCAGCGCCTCGAAAATCGAGGAAATTTATTAGATACTTCGTATCTCATAAGTTGGTGACCCCATTGACGTAGCTTTCTGCCGCCGGTGTTGCCTGCTCACTCAGAGTTATCACTCTTCGTCGAGCTTGGAGTTTCTTAAAATTAAAAATTCCTCTAAGGTTCGTTTCGTGTTCCTAGGCAAATCAAACTCTAAGCATTTGGCTAGCCACTTCTCAATCTCGGATTTATTGAAAAATCGTTTTTTCCAAGAATGATTAATTTCCCTAGGAAAGTGTTCCATATTTTTCAGGCGGTTTAGCTCCCACTTATCTATAGTTAAATATTTAGCCAGGTCTGAAGCTGAAATTAAATCTCTATCTGTCATTGTGTATACATCCTCATGATCATGCTTGCATTTGATTATCAATTGATAGCATTTGGAGTTGATTTTGTCGATTCGATTTTTTAGATTGGTGATGCTTTTTGGTTTGTTTGTGAGGTGCCGTCAAGGAATAGACAACCTTGACGGCGAGTGCTGGCCTTAAATCCGACACGAAAATTGTAACGGGAACACGCCAAATTTTCGTTAATAAAAAAGGGATTTCAAAAAGGAGAATATCCTATGGATCGACAAAATCAAGTACGACACATTTGCCAGTCATTTAGGGACATGGGTGCCAATAGACTACAAATCATAATCGCTTATTTTCAATTATCACTCAGGAGCTCTCTGAGAAAAAGCTGGCTAGATACGATATCAGAGTACCCAAGCAACAAAAAAACCTCGTAGAGGCTAAATAAATCGTTTTCAGAGCATAGAAAGGCCGAAATGAAACAACTTAAAAACAATCTTGATTTACTCAGTCAATTAGACAACGACGAAGTGACTTTAAGTGACCAAGAAATCGAAACATTAAAAAATGAGCTAGTGGTCAATGTTGACCGGGCACACCGTGTCATGGAGTTTTACAAATGGAAAATCGACTACGCTTCTCAGCAGCGGGAAAAATGGTCAGCAATAGAGAAAGCTGAAAAAAACAACCTAGACCGAATCAAAAAATCTATAATTTCTGCAATGACAGAAAACGAATGGCTCGAACTAAACGGCCTAGAGCACACCCTAAAGCTTTCAAATAAAGTAACTCAAGTAGTTAAGTCTGATTTCAACGAATTGAGCTCTGACCAGTACCTGAACCTGATTGAAATTGATGGAAAACTTGCTAGGGCAAAATACACTCCGCAAAAAAAAGAAATCAAAGACTTTCACTTACAGAACCCAGGTGTGCTAGATGACTTCGTAACTGAATCCTCGGTAACAAATCTTCGTTGGTCACGCCCAAAACCTAAATAAATAAAGGAAAAATTATGAACGACAATCTAAGTAATACAGAATCAATCGAATCTGCTCTCGTGAAAGCACAGGGCTCAATTAAGCCCCTTAAAAAAGACGGTAAAAACGATTACTCTCGATATCTGTATGCCACGGCTGAAAACATCATAAATTCATCAATAGAGATTTTTTCTAGTGCTGGTTTAGCGTTTGATAGGAAATCGCATGAACTTTTTGTGTTTGAGGGCAAGCTTCTTTTAAAGTCGGTGTTTAATTTGACACATGGACCCACTAAAGAAATTGCGGAGTATTTTGGCGTTTGGCCTATAATCGAGAAAAAAGGCACTCCGCTAGATAAAGCCTACGCCGCTGCGCTAACAAGTTCGTTAGCTTATACAATACGAGACGTGCTCAAAATACCCCGTAGCGACGAAGTTGAAAATATGGACCGCCGAGACGATACCAACCACCAACCCCAACAAACACAAACACAAACACAAACACAAACAGGGTCCTTGAAATTAAATCAGCACCCTAGGTTTGCAGAGATGCTACAGGCTTATGAGCCTCACCTCGAAAAAATCGGGTTAACAAAACTTACATTCTCATTATTGCCACAAGACAAGGGTTTAGCTCTGCTTTCACAGCTCAAACAAATTAAGGACCAACATGACAAAAAATAAAGATTTGGTCGTAGTTGAAATGACTAAAGAGGAGAGTGACCGCCAACTGGAAGTTAGAATTTATATGGAGAATGAGGAAATCGAGAGACGTCAAGATTTCCTCTCTGACTTAGAGTGGATCTATGAAAACGATCTTGCAGCTAAGTTTATCGAGTGGGAGAAGCAGATAAAATCACGTCAATTTGACAAAAATTTGGTAATCTATAGTTATTCGGATAAACTTGAGCACGGTACCCCGAGAGATTTCAGGAAACGATATGCTAAAATGGAGTTAAAACATTAACTCCCAAGGCGGAATTATGAATGTGTATCATATCTCTTATCGTGAAACGATTTACATCAACAGAGAGGCGACTGTTACCGCCCACGACGAAAACGAGGCGACAACAATAGCGATAGAAAACCTGAAACTGAAAAACAAGAAATCAAACGTCGAGAACATAAAATTAGATAATTTCTATTTGCGTTTGGCAAATGATAAAGAATTGCAACAACATGAAAAAACCCAGCTTGCTAGCGACGATTTCCGAAAAACAAATCGAGTCAGAAATACTTAGATATTTAAACACAATCACAAATTGCTTTGCGTTTAAAATTAATACAGGAGGTATCTTTGACCCAAAGACTAAACGATTTCGCAAAATAGTAAATCCTCATCTATACAAGGGAACGAGTGATATTATTTGTTGTTATGAGGGTGGGCTCATTGCGTTCGAGGTAAAAAAACCTAAACCGAACAAAACATACGCTAGCAAAGACCAGAAGCTGTTTCTTGATAAAATTGAATCAGCTAAAGGCGCTGGCTATGTTGTACGATCCGTTGCAGAAGTAAAAAAAATCATGGAGGAAAAATGCTTAACCCATTTAAAAAAGTCAGAGCTATGTCAGAAAGTGATAAAATGATTGCCATCTATCTTATACAATTCAACTATGGCAATAAATTACCTATCAATTCCTACCCCGAGACGCTTATACCATATGCATACCTGAAACGAATGATTGAGCTGAACGGGGTTAATGATGAAATCTGACACTAGCTTAAACACAGAGTCAACTGTATCTCTTGTCGTTCTGGCCAGCATTGTTATCGCACTATTCGCAATATACAATGCCTTTGAAGACGATTTTAAGAAAATTGAGGTCAACGCTTCGGAAATCAAAACGCAACGTCGAGATCTACTCGAAATCAAACTAAATCAAAAAGACATTCACAACAGTCTCATCGACGTAAGCAAGTCCCTATCAAGAATTGAGGGTCAACTTGACGTCATGGAGCAAGGTCGAAGTCAATAAGAAAATCTGAATTTGACCGTATAACGATTTTGTTGTCCGGCATTCTGACAACCCAGTCCCCCGGCAATACTTCTAAAACTTCATCTGCCATTTTGATTTCCGCCTTACGCACTACCGAAACTTTCTGAGATAAATTATTATATAATTCTTCGGTTATGTTCTTAAAGTTTTCGATATCAATTTTTTTGTAGGGGAAAAATTGCTCTGCCATCACATCGATCTGCTTACGTTTGTATTTTTTCAAAATAGCTCCTATATTAGACAAAACATGTTTATTATAAACTCCAGGAGAATTTATCATGGCAACTGACGAATTAGACCCTAAAACGGTTTCAGCCGTAGCCAACAGCAATTTCAAAGCCATTTCAGAAATACCGACGCAGCTCGCAAACGTGTTAAGTAACGATATCGTCACCCTTGCTAGGAACGCAAATTCAGCAGCCGTGCAAACGGCAAGTGATTCGCGCAGTGTGCATGCAAGTGCGATGGGCGTCTTAGCGAAGCGAATTTGCGAGCACGATGCAGCAGAAAGTGCGGCTCTGTTCAGCACGCAAGCGCATACTAACCGCATGGCAGTTACTAGTGCGGCTGGTGCAGATTCTGCTCAAGTGGCTCAATCATTAAGTCAGCTCGGTACGGTATCAACCCAACTCTCTCAACTAAATCAGCTTATCGCCGCCTTAATCTCTCAGAAGGGCTCATAGCCTTGTAATGCACTAGCAGAAAATAATGCTAGTGCATTATTCATTCCAGTCATTTGATTTTTAAAATTTCATAGGCTTTCTGTTGTATCGCTAAATAGTGCTCCTCGGCGTCACTTAGAACCTTATCTTTATGAGATTCTGTAAAAGAATATAACTCGCTTAAGCCTCTTTTTAGTTTCTCGTTTTCAAGTTTTAACTGATCTATTTCTGATTTCAATTTTTCTAACTCCTCAACCTTGACGCCTCGCCCTTTGACAGGCGGCTTAATATTCAGAAATGGGCTATTTAACATTTCGTCTACCTCACTATCGTTATCTTTTGAGCCGCAATTACCCAAATCATCTGGATCCGGCTTCGGGTAATTTTTTGGGTCTAAGATGTGATTAATATTTGCAACTGCCTTTGCTGTTTCAACACCTAGTTTTAGCACTTCTGGGGTCTGCATATTTGAATCACTCGCAAATTTTACATAATTCAATAAAATAACTTTCTCAATATAGTTCACTCGATAAGAATTTCAGAGTCATTTTTTTGCAAGCACTGCTCTAGTGTTTGAGTTAGTAAAACGACTGACTCGACTGTCTTGTGGTTTGACTCGCAAAGGGTATGATGTAACGCCCTTTCGTACTTCACAACCCCAAACACCATGGCGATATTACTTATCAAAAAAACTACATTAGCCAGCAAAAACAGAGTATCGATATCAATGTTCAAAATCATATTGCCACCGGCACTAACTTATCGACGCAAACCTCTACCTGCCTGCAACGATTTCGATTGCAACGATCTCTATAGCACTTAAGCTGGTAATTACACTCTTTAACTGTTTCATAAATTACGGTTTGCTTCGGCGTGATCTCTTTGATCTCTCGTACGTTGTCGTCTGACCCACACGACACAATCAATAAAATAAAAAGAATTAATAATGGCATTTTAGCCTCCTTATATGGTTAAGATATCGTTTTATAGCTTTTGCTAGCTAAAATCAAACTATTTCAATCTCCTGTTTACGATCGTTGATATTACTGATAATTAATTAAATTAATTCGAGGGTTGGCATAACAAAGGCAGGCAGTTGCAAAAAATGACAAAAATAACTTTGAACAAAATCAGGACCACCAAGAACAAAAAAACACCAGTGGCTAAGTCATTTCGACTCCATCCACTAGTGACCGAAGCGTTTGATAGGAAAGCGATTGAAGAGGGTTTAAAACAGGTTACTCTCCTCGAAAAAATGGTCGTTTTCTATATAAATCATGGCGGTTCTGAGGCTAAAATCCCCTGACAAATTTTAAATCAAATCTAAAGCTTTTAAGATTTTTGCTCCTGTTATGGCAGCTAGGTTGGCAGCACTCTCTTGGTCCCTCAAAATTTCCTCACGTATCTTATCATAATCGCTCGCCTCACTTACCACTTTCATCACTGCACTTGATAAATCAGTTAGGCTGTCAACACCTAGCCCTTTGCTACCAGCTTGCTTAATCGCAGCTAATAGCTGCAAACTGGCTTCAATTAGTTCGCTAGCTTCTTTGGGTACTTTCACATGAACGCTAACATACTCCATATTATAAACCTTTCTTAATTTTTGGGTCGTTGATTTCGTCGTCTTTAAAATCTGTCCACATTCTTTGGTAATCCGGGTCTGTTTTTTCTAGCATTTTATGAATTGCTAAAAAACCAGCTACATTAAAAGCGCCTTCTTTATTCTGTTTACTCTGCTCTAAAATTTTTGTCAGTCTTGGGTATTTGCTGATTTTCTCCGGTTCGTTTTCAATCATGTTAATTATTTTTTTCGATAGCTCTGCCGAAACACTGTTACCATAGCGGCGACCTAAAAAATTTGTCGCAGCTAATGAACCGCCGGCCACGGGTCCGCCTGCTATAGCGCCGGTTGCACCTGATATATAATCACTTGGACTAATAAAACGGTTTGATAAATCTTGTTCTAGTCGTCGATTGCCAGCCTTAATGACTTCGATAAAATCGTGATATTTGTCCATGTTGTCGTTATATCGAGAGGCGAGCTCTATAAATTCGTCTACTTCGCCCTCATCTTTTTTCAAAAAGCCTTTTTTAAGTTGTTTTATTAAATTTTCATCTTCTGAAATTTCTTTTACTCGATTTCTAATGGCTTTAGTAAAAATCATATATAGTTCATTGTTAATTTTTGACTGGATAGTGTCTGATTCTTTGGGGTCATATATATAGCCCGCTCTCTCGTCTAATAGCTCCCTGAAATTAAAGCCTCTATCGTCGCTATCTATATAATTTTCTTTATATCTAGCTTTTAAATCTTTTAATTTTTCTACCATTTTGTTTTGAGCGACATTTCTTTTACCTTGTCCTTCTAACTCTCTTATTTTTTTATTAAGAGGTGCCATGATATTAGATTTAAAATAATCTCTGCTAACCGGGTACTCTTGAAATTTTATTTTACGTGCCTGCCTAGCGTTTGAAAACTGCCAGTCAATAGAAAGGTGCTGTTTATCCTTAGCCCCTTTCTGTCCTATATCATCGGCATTTATGATTGATATTTCTTTAGCTCTTTTAAAAGTATTTTTTTCTAACTCTGATTGTACGCCGTCTAAAGAATTACCCATCCTGATTATAGGTTGTCCTAGTTCATTTTTTTCATTTCTTAATTTAGTCGCCAACGTTCCAATTGTTTGATCAAGGTGACCCGGCTCTCTTGGAGAATTTTTGTTGCTTTTTATTGCTTTCCTTATATTTGCGACGCCCGGACCCATTGCTTGCTTTAAAACCTGTTTATCCGAAAACGTAGATAGACCCTCTTTTAAAGGACCTTTAACATAATCTCTTATTTTTTCTATTTTTGGCGGTATTGATTCAGCGGCTCCGGCAATTTTGTCGCCAAACTTATCCACAACCGCCTGGCCGCCTTTTTGAACTAAATAACCGCCGGCAGCACCTTTAGCTATATCCGGCAATATTTCAGGGTCAGTAATATCCTTATCTGACATACCTGCACCTAAATAACCGCCGGCGGCGATGGCCTTAGCCATTTCTGGGTTCTCTTTTAGAATTTTTTTGCCTAATTTTTCTATCGGTCCTTTAAGCCTTGGCGACACTTTCTTGTATTGGGTAGCGGTCCGAGCGAGTATAGGACCAAGCTGACCTTTGGCGAAAGCCATTCCCGGGCCGGGGTTTTTTGTTGATCGGCTAATTAGGTAGGCCATTCCTATTGCGCCGGCTGTTTGTCCTACAAGATCGATAACAGGATACTTATCGGCTAACATAGCAGTTCGTTTGCGCTGAATATTTTTATGATCGGGCAGTGATTCGGAATATTCTGAGTATCGTTCGGGTATATCTTTAACGGCACTTATGAACCCTTTTTGTGTCACGTCGTCGCTAAATTTTTCTAATGGAGCAGCGCTTGCCTTGACTCTGGCCACTTGTTCGTCAAAAAACTCACCGCTAACCGGCTTCATAACACCCCGGCCTAAAGCCTCGCCCTTTTCAAAGGTGCCTTGTAAATCCGTATCAAGTTCGTCGTCTCTCTCTTTGTTTAATTTAAGTTTTTTTTCGTTGTAAAACATATTAAAATCGTCTGTAGCGGATTTTTTATCGGCTTCATTTTTTATCTCGCCGTCCTCTTCGGCTGCTTTTAAATATCTCTCTTTATGTTTATTGTATTTATCTCTCTCATCTTGATCTCTAAAAAAACTTTCCTTAAAACCCATTCCCATATTCAACCTCTATAGTGTTGAGATTTTTTTGCCTAAAAATAATTCTACGTTTATAGGCATTCAATAATCCAGTATTTCAAAGCGATTTTTCTTTTTTTCAAAAGTGCTTTTTGAATCGTTGTTTATTTTTCTTGGCACTATTCTTATATACGGATTCCCATCTAGATCAGATTTAAGCTTATTTTTAGGTATTATATAACTTTCATTTTTAACTGAGGGCAACCTTTTAAAGAATTTCTCCATATAAGGGTGCTCGTTTAAAAGGTCATTTTCTTCATAGTAATGATAGTTTCTTGAAATCGATTCTCTTAAACCTCTATCTATTAGATATTCTTTTTTACCTTTCAGAATTTTGTCATAACGATCCTGACCATTTGGGTATTGAGTGTAAGGTGTCAGTTTATTATTTTCGAGCTGTGTCTCTATTAAATATTTTTCAGGATGTATATTATTGGAGAGAAGTTCATTTCTTGCTTGGTTGTAGGCTTTTAGGGTTAAGTTAACCATGTTTTTAGGCAGAGAGCCCGTTATACTCCCTCCCGGCAACCAAGAGCTATATATCTCAATCTCTCGTTCAGTCGAGGCTGCACCCGTCAAACCTTTCGAGGTAGCTTCCTTCCATTGAGATCTGACTACCTCCCATTCAGCGTCGGTAATATCAATTTTTCTTTTGAAAGCCTCTAATCCCGAGGCTATGCCTTTCTCGTTAACTATTAACTCAATCATTTTTGCGGTTGCCAAGAATTTCATTTGAGCTAAACTAATCCGCTTTTTAGTTTCAGCGCCTGTAACCTTTGCAGCTATTTGTTGGCTTTCTGTTTTCCAAGGTTGATTTCTACGTGAAAATGGCTGAATGTATTTACTCTTATCACCGCCTGCCTTATTTGCAGCTTTTAGATTGTCGTCCTTTATCTTTTGGGCTTTTTTCTCTAGCAGGTTGTTTTCTTTTTTTAGTCTGAGATTATCTTGTACTATTTTTTGCTCTGTTCGAAGCTTATTTTTAGCGTCCGTTACCTGTGCTTTAGCTTCGTCTTCTAACGATTCTTTCTCTAATTTAAATCGGTTTATACCTACTTTAAAAAGTCTATTTTCCAGATTATCTCGAGACTTTTTTCTTTTGTCCTGTATCCTTCGGGCTATTGCTCTCATTTTCTGTTTTCTGTCAGCGGCTATTTTTCGTTCCTGCATGTCAGCTTTAGCATAATTTTGCAGCGCCGAGGTGTCGGCAACCTTACCGCCGATTGAACCCATTTGAGCGCCGGCTTGGGCTAGTGCTGCTATATATGCTGAATCAGATACCCGAGGTTTATTTGAATCAATCAATTGCGCTAGTGTTTCAGTATCAACTCCAAAACTGGCTTTTTGCGGATTGACTTCTATTCCGTCTTGGTTCCGTAAATAATTACTGTAATTTTCCATTAATTTATCGGTTTCGGCATTTATACCGGATAAACCCGACGTTAAATTACTTTGAATATTGGATACTGTATCTTCGTATTCCCCTTGAGCAGGGCCGTACGCAGTTAATAAATCATCATCTTGATTTAAAATAGATTCGTCTTCGTCTTCTTGATTTAAAATAGATTCGTCTTCGTCTTCTTGATTTAAAATAGATTCGTCTTCGTCTTCTTGATTTAAAATAGGTTCGTCTTCATCGTTTGCATTTACATAGTTGTTGGGGCTATACAAATATTGCGACATGTTAACCTATGCCTCCATCACTTTTTTTATAGTTTTGAGTCATCAAATAATTAGTGTTTGGGTTATTGTAATAACCTGCGTTTAATTTGTCTTGGTGCTGACTATACAGCATTCCCATATTCATCATGCCTTGAATCGCTTGATTTTGGTCCCTACCAGCCATTAAGGCTTGTTGTGATTGCGCTCTACCTACACCGCTCATTCCGGCCAACCTTCCTAATTGATCTTGATACGCTTGGGACCTCATTTGATTACCGTAACGTTTTTGATCTTGACGCCATTTTGACCCAAGAATTGCAGCATTATCTTGGTATGCTCGTTCTTTGCCCTCTTGAGCATAGCGCCATTTGTTTAGTGCGTCTTGGCGGTTCCTTTCGTCCATTCTGGCTTGGTAATTTCTGAGAGCCATAGTGTCCATTCTTGACTGCCTGTCTCGATCGTATTGGTTTTGGGTCCGGCTGTTAAAATCTGCAATACGTTGCGCTTCAGAAATATTTCTAAGATCGGCCTGGTTAAGTGCATTTGAACGCATTTGCTCCCAGTCTTGGTGGCGGCGGCTCATACGTTCGTTGAATGCGTTTATAATTGCAGCATTCCTAGCTTGCGTAGAAATTTCCCTGTCTTGTATTCTGCCACCTAGGTTGGCTCCTTGTGACAAGGCTTGTAACTGGTTTTGATATGCTTGTGCCTCGGCACCTAAACCCATTTGAGCCATGCGGTTCATAGAGTCGGCAGAGGATCCTATTTTTGCGGCGAGCTCTAAACCCGAACCGCCAATGCCACGGCGCTCAAAATCCTGTTGTATTGCTGCATTTCTTGACTGCGCTTCGGCTTGGGCTCTATCTCTAGCGTCTTTAACTCTCTGTTGATAAACGGGGTCAAACTCGCCCTCACCGACCTCCATAAAACGCCGCAAAGCTTTTTTTTCAGCTTCGGATCCTAGTTTCATATCCTCGGTTTTTTCGATCAACGTGGGGTCGGCTTCAATAATACGCTCTGCAACTTGAGGCACAAATTTTTCTATTAACTTAAGTTTTTTGGGGTCAAGAGCCTGCGACGCCCACTTGATACCCTCCTCTGATTGCGTAAATTCTGGCATTTGCAGCCGCTGCATATGTAATTCGGGTGGGTCTGTGATTGACAGGTCATAGTTTGGCGGTATTAAAGATTCGTATAATTTTTTGACCTCTTTTAATCGTTCTGAACTAGCGTTACGTGCAAGCAATCCGGTAAAAAGTTGAGCTATTCCACTAGCGCCAATAGCTAGGGCGGTTATTGTCATTGGCTCCATAGTGTTATCCTCCATATACTGATTTATTTTCTAATTTCATTAAAATTTAATCTCCCAACCCTTTGGCGCTTCAATGTGTGGTAATTTTATATTTGGCAAAACAATTTTAGGCGGATTGATTCTCGGCATTCTACGTTCTAGCCAGGTCGGTGCACTCAATCGGCTGCCAAGTCCCAATGGGTCCTTAAATTCAGCGCCTAAAGCATTAAGCGCCTCCGCTCCGGCTGCAATTCTTGCTTCGTCATTGGCCTTTATTGCTTCCTGCATTTCGTTATAAGCGTCAATATTTGGTTGGTTTTGACCTGTAATATATTTTTCTAGCTCTGCAATATCGGATTCACTCAATTCTTTATTGTCTAAATTAAAATCAGGCAAATCACCATATAACTCATTCCCTTGACCAACGTTGTACTCTTTATCGAAGCTTAAATCGGATTGTAATGCCTCTAAATCTGCTACGTCTTGTGCATTTAAAAAACTATATTGCGTTGCGTCTCTGCGCTCTATCGGGTCGATTAGTGGGTTGGTGGTAACATCTGGATTCATAAACATATCGCCATATTGCGAGCTAAGATTACCGGCGTATTCTTTGGCATAAGCTTCTAAGGCTTCTTGGTATGCTGGTATTAGCCTACGCCTGTTAGTTTCGGTATCTCTACCTCTCTGTGCGGCTGCCTCTAAAATTTTATCAATTTCTGATTGAGATACTAAATCCTGCATTTGTCGGCGTGTATCAATATCCTGTTGTAAATCAGCCTCTATGTTAGATCTATCAACAGTATAATAATCCGCCTCGGTTGGGGTCATAGCGCTAGTATAAGCCTCGCCCGAACCAAGCAAGCCGCCAATATTTGTCAATTCGTTAGCCTCGCCGCTATCTAAAAAATCTTTATAGCCGTAGTCGGTTTGGTCAAATGATATTCTGTCAGTTGGATCATAATCAGCTAAAGCGTCTCTAATTTGTTGGTCATACCGCTCGCCACGATTTAAACTTTCGTAACTTTCTCTAACATCACTGCCTATATCGTCAATTTGTGATTGTCTTATTTCATCTTGATCAAGCAGAGCTCTAGCGGCTTCGTACTCATTGGCTTCGGCTTCGTTTTGAGCCCTTAATTGATCCCCGTAACCTGTTATATATTCCGTTGCCGATTGTTGCGCTGATTCAAGAGCAGATTGACCATAATCTTGAGCTGCCGACTCTAAAGCGTCTGGCTTATCTGAAATTGATCTATCGAGCTCCGCACCTTGTCCACGAATCTGATTTATTAACGCATTAAATTGCGGATCACGTCGCATCAACATCACGTCGAACGCACTCATACCTTGAGTGTATTGCGGTCCTTGACCTCGCCCAGCCAAATAACCTAAACCTGCGTCGTTTCGTAAATATTGTAGGTCATTAACCCGATAATCCTCTGCACCCTCGAATTGATTTACTGGGTCAATATTGGATCTAGCTAAAAATTGCGAAGTATCTCTATAATTATCGCTACCAGCACCGCCTTGGATTGCACTGTCTAAAGCTTCGTTTGTTCGGTCAAACTGGTACTGATCTTTATAATTTTGCGTATATTGATCGGCTTGGTCTTGTAACCGCTGTTGATTCTGTTGTACCTGCCTTTGAATATTTTCAAACGGACTAGACCTATCTGTTTTGCCTATGTTTGCCCTTAATGCGTCGGTATCAGCCGCTCTATACGTTTGGTTACTTGTAACAGTATCGCCCGAACTAGCACCCGTCTGGCCTACGTCGCCACCGATATTTGTTTTTGTTAATGGAGCGGCTTGTGGAATTGCTTCGGCTGCCGGTTGGTCGGCGCTTTTTTCAAAAATATTGCTACCACCGGGCTGGTCTGATTTTTGGTTAACCAAGTTTTTGATCTTTGAAAACATAAAAGACATTTTTTAACCTCTCATCAATAAGTCTTCGGTTGGTTCTGCCACGTCGCCAACCACTTCGGGTCGTTGGGGTCTATCAGGACCTTGGCCGGGCTGGTCTACGTTGTCGCCCGGACCCATTGGACCCGGACCCGGACCCATTGGACCCATTGGACCCATTGGACCTGCACCCATTGGCTGTAATCCACCCTCCGGTATTCTGCCTGTTTGAATTATAGCAGCTAACGCCGGATCGGATAACTTGAGTAGTCGATAATGCTCCATTATGTGATCAAGAATAATCTGTATAGTCTCACCTTTTAACCTATTCCCAATATCCTTTAGCACGTCGGCATGGCGCTTAATATGCTCGGCGTGATCATCTATTGCTAGCACTGGGACAATTTGGCCTTTTTGCATAGCCTCATTCTCTTGAGTAATTAAATCGAACTCTGATAGCTCGCCTCGATAAACCTCAGACAATGGCCTACCCTCTAAAACGCTAACATATTCCGGCCAGATTTCTTTAGGCATAGTGAGAAGCTTCTCGCCTATCTCTAGCCTACCGGCAAACGTTTTCATTAACGGGTTAACCGTCTCTAATTTCATTTCTGAAATATTATAAACATCTTTGGATTTAAATTCTTGTTTAGTTACTTGACCGCCCTTGCCGACTAAGTCAACTGTCTGAGGCAATTTTGCAAACTTTTTATAGGCATTAATTGCATGGCCCATAGTTTTCTCCCAACACAAATTGTAGCTTTTGGATATCGAAGTTATAAACTCAATTGAGTTAGCGGAAAGCGTAGCTATAGCAGTACCAGAAGACACCCCGGCTGGTAGATTTCCAGTCATAGCACCATTCAGATATGACATATCTTGCATTAAAGCCTCTAGTTTATCCGTAAACTTAAAAACCTCCGGCGGCGTCTTTGTTAGCTGCAATGGAGTCGGTACGCCGCCGCCGGGTACGTTTTGCGGCGTGTAATTCATAAACCGCATTCCGTTGAGCTCTTGAACATTAATCGCCGATCCTCTAGGGACCGCAACGCCCTGCACTGCAAACTGTGATTGATTAGTGGCTATAGAGCTTAGGCTATTATCAAACATTTCTTGGCATGCGGCTAAATCTGTTAATTTAGCATAACCCATACCAGTCCCTAAAACCGCTTCGGGTATGTTTGGCTCTATAGGAATAGTCTCATAAGGGTTATCACCATGATAAAATATCGTTTCATGGTCAGAATAAATCATCATCATGCCTTTAGGCAGCGCCGACGAAATTCTGTGATAAAATTCATAAACGTAAACACAATCGTTATCAGATAATTTTGATTCAACCCAACTATAAGGACCCTTTTCATCTGCAACGGTTGGCAAACTCATTATTTGTTTTTCAAGTTCTGGGTGGTCGGCTATCAAGTCCCATTTATTTCTTTTAACCCTAACCTCGGCCCATGACAAATCGTCCCAAGGTTGCATTAGGTCATAAAAAACATTAAAGGGTGAGTGAGTAGTGATTTCGCAAGCGCCCTTTCTTATTACCCTGCCATCCTCATCTGTCACATGCGGTTCGCCTATATCAGTGCGCCACGTTGCTTTAGTAAACCAAGCACCTGTAACTAATGAACCCTCACATAGCTCATCACCCTTTATATCTAGCCGTTGCGTCGAGACAATCTGGTCGGCTAGGGCATTGCCTAATTTGACTTCGTTTAAAACTTCGTCGCCGGTGGTGTTGGCCATGGCTTTAAATGCTAAACGCTGTTTAGTTACAACAGCCGTGAGCTGCCTAATCAGAGTTCTGGCTTTAGGGCTATAAAACCGCAATAGCTCGCCTTGCACGCCCTCGAAAATCATAGATGTATTTTTGCCGTCTGGGTGTATTACAGGGCTGTAATATGACAAATAGTTTCGTATCCACATTTGTTGAAACGGGCTACCGTTCCATTCATACCAGTTTTGGTGATACTCAATAAGTTTGTCGGCAACTTGGTCTGGTTCCCTATATAGCCAAAAATCGTGCATTATTTTGTAACCCTTTCTCCGTATGCCCTAACTGCAAACGTTAAAGCTTGTATGTTTGTTGGCTCGCCTGCTTCGGCATGAACAATTTGCGGCTGTATAAAAGTACTTCGTGCTGCAAACCTACCGAGATAAATTCGAACTACCGGCGCTGGTTGGGTGCCTGTAGTTAAATCTAAACCAGTCTCTTGACCCCAAGCCTTAAAACCCCATGGGAAAAAACCCCACCCAGTTGCCAAGTTTTGAGATTCCCAGTTAACCACTTGCGAACCGCCAAAAGTTTGTCCGCTAAAAGTTATCTGACACTTACTCATTCCGTCGTCTCTTAAATGTATCTGCATTTGACTAAAAAGCTTCATTCGACCAACCAAACCAGCATGGAAAGGCGCTAGCTTTATAGTTCTTTTAAAAGCAGAGTATAAAATTGGGGTATCTGAGGCAGATAGGTTAGAACCCGACGCAACTTCACAAGAGTATTGGCTACCGGCAATTAAAACTGGGTCGCCCACTATCCTTGTTATAATGTTACTTTTTACAAGCATATCACCATTTTTTGGCACTCCGCCCGATACCGTAACGGTTGCCGAGGTCCCCGAGATAGCATTAACAGTGGTAGCATAGTTTTGATCGGCATAATCAGTACGGTCCTGATTTTTCCTCTCTCTATAAATATCATTGTCTGATTTATTTATATAAAAAAGCTTGTCTCGGGGTCCTACAATACCACCCGAAAAAAGACGGTCCCAAGTACTCCACTCCTGAGTAATGATATTATAAGCGTAGGTAACACTAGCTGAGGTGTTATTTGGCAGTGTTGTAGTTAATAAATACAATCTATCTGATTCGTATGACAATCCTGCCGTCTCAGAGGCCAAGCTTGTTTGGCCTAAGACTGGTTGCAAAGGGTCCTCAATACCCTCACGACTTAATATTTGAACGGATGATTCTGTGACAAAACAAACGCCCTGATTACTTAAAAAAGCAACCTGATTATTAATTACGTCAACACTGTTTGGAGCCACACAAATGACAGTGCCGTCAATCAGACTAGCAACAAAACTATTAGGACCGTCTCCTGTGATCCGCCACACACCGTCGCCTTTTAAGACTATTAAAGAATCTCTAAGCGCCGCAATCCTAAAAATAGGCGAGTTTTTACTACCAACTGGAAAACGATTTATTAATGGTACTGCTTCGGGCTCGCCCTCTTTTGAGCAGTAATAGGTATGAGGCAAGTTTTCATTCTTAGAAATGACTTGAGTACCAGAATCAAACGCAGTTGGTAAAACAGGGCTAAAACCACTACCAACCGAGCTACTGCTAGCTATCAATGATATGGCGTCGGTAAAACCTTTCCCTTGTAAGCGAAATTTGCCGGGTACGTCGTTAATAGTGCTTATATAGCTACCATAAACCAAGCTGCTACTATCTCTGTTTATTGCCTTTGTTATCGCTTCGGCTGTTGATCGTAAACGTGTTGACGCCGAGCTGCTACCACTCAAAAAAAACATTGGGTAATCATTTGTCGTTTCAGTAACACCTTGGATTTCGCAAGTAGTTTCGGCGGTCCAAGATTGTGCGCCGCCGCCTTTCGAGGTCGATATTTTAAAGGTATCGGTAGCTGTATTAATCACGTAGAAAAAACCGCTAGATATTCCGCTACCGCTAATGTTATCGATATAGATTTTATCACCATTGGCAAAACCATGGCTGGCGTGTGTTATTTCTATTCCTGAATTGTTTGCTACCGTTGCCAAAACGGTTTGATTACCAACGCCGGTTTGAGCCACGTACGTTCTTGTAACATCGCCGACTTTAATAGATATATAGCTATCGTTTGCCATCACAGTAGTATCAATAAGATTGATATCTATTAAATGCCTAGTTGTTGCCTTTGCATAAATCGAATGACCCTTAAACGTGGCTATATCGTCACACAATGGCGGTCTATAGTTCGCTTGTAACTCACCTTCTCGGCTATTTTCGTTAGTGTATAGCTCGGCACCAAGCAAAATATCGTCGGTATCATCGTCAAAATAAAACAAACCAGCGCTGATATCAGAGCTGGCTAAATCAACCTCGGATATAAGTTTAAAATCAGAGAATATTCCAACGGCGCTAGATTGTTGACTAGATCTATAAATTTGAGCGAACCAACTCACATCGGTGCTAACCTCAGAAGGTATCGTACTCTCTAGCCTTACTGGCATAGCAAAACCGTAGTGTAATTGAGTTAATGCTGCGGTTGTAGTGTTAGCAATTTGATAAGTGAATGTGTCGGCTCCGGTAACGGTGATCTTGTAAGTGCCCTCGGCATTTGGTTCGGAAATAGACCCGGATTTTTCGGCACTGGAAAAAACAAGGTATTGATTAGATTCAAGACCATGGCCTGCTTGTGTAACTGTTAACGTATATGGACCCGAACCACTAGCCGCCGACGCTGTAGCAGTAGTAATTTTAGTGTTAGTGATTTCGTTTATTTGGCTCGGCGCACCTAAAATTAAGTTATCATTATTATCCTTGTAACCAAACAAAACACGATAGCCGACGATATTACCAGCGCCGAGAGCATTTGATTGTTGATTGTTGATAAACCTTAAACCTAAGTCTAAACCCTGCGGAGCACCTACTTTATAAACAGCCGAGTTATAACTTGTTAATTTTAATACCCCATTATCAGAAGTAAAATACAGGTTACTATTTGATTTTAAATCTCTTGATATCCTAGAACCTGAATTTAAAATAGTTGCGCCACTCAGAGTTGATTCTGTCCCCGTTTCATTTGGCGTGCTACCAGTATCTGCATAATGCGAAATCTTGTTATTAAAAACAGCCATTAGTTTGTCTTGGTACAAGAATAAATTATTTAAAACGCCGCTGATAGGATTACTATAGATATGGAAGCCTCTGCGACTCGACCAGATATTATCGTTTTTTATTGTTATATTGCTAGCCTCTTCTAAAGCACCGTCTGGCACCGTGAAACTATTTCTTTGTTGATATAGACCTAATAAGCTTTTTATCTCAGGGTAACTATAAGCCATGTTTTTTAACCCTCGCCATACAACCACCGATTATGCTGAAATTTAGAACCTCTAGCCAAACTATCTCTATTCAAAATTATTTTCGGCTCGCCCTCATTTCTTGGCTCTAATAATGATAGCAAGTTTTGACGTTCTAATCCGATACCGCCCGACAGCCGATCCGCTCCTATATCGTCGCCGATTGACAAAAGAATTTCTTGGGCTGTTAGCCTCTCAATAAAAGGGCTGCACTCATCGGGTACCATTGTCACTACTGGACTAAAACCAGCTAATGCAATGTAGTCGCCGGCAGCCAATCCGCTAGGTAGGTCGCTCGCCGAAAATGTCATAGTTGTACCAGCAACGTTTGTACAACTAATATCCAACCCAAGAATGCTATTACCTGATTGACCTTGTATAAAATCAATCTTTGACCCCGTAACAATATCGCCAACACCCTCGACCACTACGTTAGGGCTCGAAATCGACGATATTTTTGCAGCATTGTTTAACTTGACTAGTTGCGACGGTCTTAACTTGTACCAAATTTGCAGAGATTCCGACGACGTTAAAGTGCTAGGCACTTCGGGAGTTAAATATATTTCGTCGCCTTTGAAATAATGCCCGTATCTGTCGGCACCTTGCCCATATAAATGAGAATCTTCGGGCTCCACGTAAGGGCAATTTCTAATATCACCGCTCGCCGTATTTTTTATTTTTAAATCTCTAATAGTCCTACCAATAGCACGGTTAGGAATTTTGTAATTAGATTGACTAGCTACTAAAGGTGTTAGGGTAGACGTAACAAAATACTCACCATTGACGCTATCTATCAAAGGGACAACGTGTATTTTTATCACATCGTCTATTAAGTCTAATATATCGTCATCGTCAAATATGACTTGGTTCGTTGGTATTATAGCACGTCGTTTAATACCTGCTAAAAGTCTGTCTGTTGTTACTGCCATGATTACCGCCCATATTTTTTTGGTTTTGGCTTAGGCTTAGGCTTGGCTTTAGGCTTCGGTTTTCCATATTTTTTTGTTGCATTTCCAACATATAAATCGGCGCTTGGTGCCTCATCATCGATCTTTTTTTTATGAAAAAATCCTCTGATTACCGATCTTAATTCGTCGTCAATTTCTGGTACTTCGTTTTGATTTTCGTTTTTACTAACTTTTTTATCTACCTTAGCTTTTACTTTTTTAGTTACTTTTTTTGGCTTATCGCCGCTTATCTTACTCATGGCCTTAATTAAATTTTTATAACTAACCCTCTCGGCTTCTTGTTCCATTTTTTTAACTGCACTGCTCATAACATCTCCTATTTTATTCTGGCTTAGGGTATTTAGCTTTAATCGGATCGATCATTTCGGTTTTCCAAAGGTCGATACCGTCATCATAAATTTTTTCTAATTGTTTGTCCCAGTTCGGGTATTCAGCTTTACGTTTTCTGGCATACTCTTGGCTGTCATATTCCGCTTTTAGTTCAATAACTTTGGCATCAAGTACGTCTAGCGGTATTGGAGGAGTGTCCCTCCAATCGACAAGATGTTCTTTGCCGTCGGGTGATTTTGTTATACCCACTCTAGCGCTGGGATTGATTGCCATAATTGCCTCAAAACGTCCTATGTTAATTTCAAACATTTTATTTCCTTTAATCAGCAATTTTTCTGCAATGAAAATGATATTTACAGTTATCCGTACCTGACGTTGAGTCAGACCAAACATATTGATACCACTCTTGGGTAGCTGCCGTAACGGTTATCGTTGTTATGGGAGTGGAGACAGACACGCCAAGCTGCTTGCCTTGCAATGACGGGTATGGAGACGAAGCAGTTTGAGGTGTTCCGTCAATTGGAGAAATTACTGAATACATTGTCGTCGTAGAAGAGGCATTAGCAGTAAAAAGCACAGTAGAACAAACCTCCCAAGTACCTTTAGTCAATGTGTGCGTTGCTAATTTTTGGTAACTACTTGTTGAAGAATAGGTAGCGTCGTCGGTGGTTTCGATTACTTTATACTCTAGCAAACCCGGTACGGTTGTCGTTGCTAGCGATACACCAGCATTTCGAGCACTGGTATTTGATATACGCACAACAGAAAACAACGCCTCTCCGGCTGTAGTCCCAAGCCCTATAGTCCCAGAGTTTTGCTTGCAGGCTATTTTTACAGTATCGTCTTTAGCAAACTTACCGACAAAGGTCGTGCTTTGGGATGGATTATTTGCAGACCCGTCATGACTATCATAACTGATATTGACGGCAGTAGTATTTTTATAGACATAAATATTTGAAGGATCGGAGCCAAAACTTGCATTGGCCCATCTTATCATCGCCCTTACCTCGTACCAACCATCTGCCGGAATAGTGTAAGTTGTTCCATTAAAACTACCCCCACCCTCGACCGTGCTACTTGTCCAAGTATCTATATCTGTTATAACACCGTTAGAAGTGCTTTTAGTTGTCAACTGGGTAGCCGAAAAACGGGCATTGGCAAATTGAACATCCGATATATCGAGTGTCGTAGAATTTTTTAGTTCTGCTACTGGCAAAGAAAAATTAACAGAATACTCAGTTGTATTACCTAAACACGTGCTACCATTTTGAGCTGTCATAGGGTTTACGGATGGGTGCGAACTATCAGCATTATGTAACGAAATTTTTACATAGTCTTGAGTGTTTGTCGCTAAAACATACTGCCAACGAAATGTCGTCGTAGAGAATTTAACAATACTGCCAACACAAGTATTAGTAGACGACGTGGATTTAAAATCGACCGTATATCCGTTAGGCAAATCTATTCTCGCCTCGGTTGCGCTGCATGTTCCTGTAACCAAATTGCCTTTGACTTCAATAGTCTCTCCAACTTGTCGATATTGAAGTTTACTGGTTATTGTTCCCATGCCTGCCGTTGCAGGCGTATAGGTTTGCCATGCTGTAACTATTGCACTTTTACTAGTATTGCTGACAGGTCCAAGCGATACACCCGAAATGCCTATATTTGTAGGCGACGTAATTAGCGCAATTAAATGCACCTGATAATCATTTTCGGCTATCAGCGGCACATCGACAAAGAAGTATCCAGTGCCATCAATATCGGCAGAGTCGCCAACGTAGCTGCTTGTTGTTACGTTATAAACCTGCATTTTGTAATCACCGGAGATCGTCCCCGAAATATCTTTTACAAACATTTCAGCGGTGCCCATTCGACCGCCGTCGGCATCATCAATGTTTGTCGTTAAAATATCCCATTTTACTGTATCGTTAACGGCGACGTTAGTACCTGAGATTTTAAAGCCGGTACCAACCGACGGCTCTGGCAATTCGCTAGCCGTTGTACTTTGAGCAACGGACCATGACCCAGCTCCCGTACAAACATTTGTTACATTAGTAACACCCTCGGCAGCGTCTGGGTTTAAAACGTAGTTTTTACCTCCGCCTCCTCCTTCTGCGTTTGCCCATTTCAACCCGGTAGTTTCTGCGCTATCGGCAGTCAAAACTTGACCGTTAGACCCAACCCCAAGCCTTGCGTCGGTAGAACTATTATAGCTAAGTATATCGCCTTTAGTTGTTAGCGGTGACAATGCGCTGAACGAAGCAGCCGCCGACGTGTTACCAGTACCGCCATTCGCAATTGGTAACGTTCCAGTAACGCCGCTAGTCAACGGCAAACCAGTAGCATTTGTTAATACTCCTGAAGCCGGAGTACCCAGAGCCGGAGTAACTAGCGTCGGACTAGTTCCAAAAACTAGAGCTCCTGATCCAGTTTCGTCGCTAATAACACCGGCTAACTCGGCAGAGGTAGTCGCCGCAAACTGGCTTAA
>Ga0181397_1000091_pt1 | contig 32345 bp, 33 predicted proteins | sample 20SPOviralmetaG_FD_130126 | JGI IMG/M metagenome (GOLD analysis project Ga0181397, IMG submission 130126) | Marine viral communities from the oligotrophic San Pedro Time Series (SPOT) site, San Pedro Channel, CA, USA - 20 SPOT_SRF_2011-02-23 | ecosystem: Environmental > Aquatic > Marine > Strait...
AATGTTACCTGAGCCATCTCTTTTAACAAGCGTTGATGCTGTATTAGCATTCGTCGCTGCGTCAACTAGATCTGTGTAGTACTTACCACCAATTGCTTGGATAGCTTCGTTACCACCTGAATCTATAGATGAAACATATAGTTTCGCTGCTGCACCTGAACCGGATCTATCTTCAGCATAAGCCAATTCACCTTCTACTAAGTCAGAAGCTGCTGGAGCTGCTGAGCCTGTAGATCTTTTGATTTGAATTGTTGTTGCCATTTATTTTTCTCCTAGTTAAATGTCTTTTTTAAATAATATAATATAAAGCTTTATAATATAGTTAAAAAGTTCCACCATCAATATTGGTAATTGAAGCCGCAACGTCTGAAGCTGGTGCTGCCAACCAATTACCCGATGTACCATCATATACTAGAGTGTAACCATTTTGTTTAGCTGAAGTATCTACTCCAGATAAATTCTCGATAGTAGTAGCTGTCGCTATGGCTGAACCGGAAGTTGTAGATGTTACTACCCTTGTTGAACCAGTACTTACTGATACACTAATGGGATTTGCTGTAGCGTTTACATTAACTGCCATTGTTCCTCCTTAAGCTCTTGTAACATTTGGTGTTACAGTTACTATACCTTCTAATACTCTTAATGTCTCCGATGCAGAAGCTATTTCTATATCGTAAACATATCTTCCGCTCTTAAGTGCAGCCGTTTCGGCTGCTGTTAGTGAAATTGTAACTTGTCCAGTATTATCTACTTTTGCTGTAGTAAAATCTGTTTTAGTAGCTGCGTCATATGACTTCCTTATTTGTGAAGTCACTGTATAATTAGCTAAATTTTTGGCACTTGCGTCGTCGTTTGTAAGATTTAACTCCAAACTAAAAGTCGTACCTTGATCTATTACTATATTTGAAATGCTGGCCATCTACAATTATTCTCTTAAAATGTTATATAGTCTTATTTATAAATAAAAGTGATTACAATGAAAACTATTTTAACATTAAAATACGGTGAGAAATACAGCTCTGAGGCTGTTAACTCCATATACGAACAAACCCAAGGTAAGTATAACTATATCTGCGTAACAGATGACCCTAAAGGTCTACACCCTGATATTAAAGTTATTTATATAGAACATGAACCCGAGGGTAATATGGAGAAAATTAAATTATTCCAGCTAAAGGCAAACCCTGGTGAGACTATAATGTATCTGGATTTAGATATTCGTATACAAAAAGACATAGATCACATGTTTGATTACTGTAATAACTATCCTGTTATAGCATATACTTGGTGGAAGGATAAGGGTATAGATGAAATGCCAATAGATGATTTTCCCTATCACTCTAAAGATCCTTTAAGTAATTTTAACTCTAGTATTATGTTATGGAAAGACGCTACACATATCTGGAATCATTATTGCCAAAATCCAGACGAATATATAGTTAAGTATCCTCACGGTGATGATACATTTTTATACCATGAGGGATTTACATTTGAACACTTACCTAGAGAAGAAGTATACTCGTACATGTTCTCAGGTAGAAAATACAAACCTGAATATACAATATGCCTGTTGAATGGACAAGCACAATACCCGGAGATTGAGAAAGAATATGATGAACTTTGTGTGCATCAAATGGGGGACTAAATATTCCCCTGATTATGTTAATAACTTGTATCGTATGGTACAAGATAATTATAAACATGACTTCACTTTTACATGTTTTACAGATGATGATAAGGATCTTAATTGTTCAACAGCTCCTATTCCAGACATTGATCCGTTACATCCAGACTATTGGTTTGGAAAAGAAAACTATTGCTGGGACAGAGCAAAGTTTTTAGTATTTAATTCTCATCGTTGGTTAGGCTTCGAAGGTAAATGGTGTTACTTTGATTTAGATATAATTATACAAAATGATATATCTGATTTAGAAGAGCTAGCATTGAAACCTAGAATCATACATTCTAATTGGGACGATCCTAAAAATGTACATGATAGAAAGTTTATTGATATCAGAGGAACACGATATAACTCTAGTATGATGTGTTGGAACATGGACCAATGTGAACATATATTCTGGGATGCAATACAAGAAGAGCAACAAATATTTACAACCTTTTTTAAAGGTACAGATAACTATCACTTTTGGAGACAAAGAGACTTTTGGAATAACATTCCTTATGAATGGGTTTACTCTTACAATAGAGGACAACAATTTCCGGACGATTTGGAGAGGCATAAATATAGAGAAGACTGTAAACTTTGCCTGTTTAATGTGGACTTAGCTCCACATCCTAGTGTAAAGGAACAGATTAAAATAGATGAATTACAAGATGAACAATTATTGAGATTATGGCATGGTAACAATTATAGCAAATCAGCTAGATAGTAACTACTCGCAGACACAAATAAATGCTTTTTATACGCAATGTAAGAAGTTATTAGTAAATCCTTTTGATTTTTACGCATTCATTAATGAAGATGAGTATAAACTGCTGGAATCTACACATAAAAAAGAAGGCTATTTGCAAGGTATAAATTTTCATGTACCTAAGTATGGCAAAGACTGGATTGAGATAGACATAATGCAACACACTCAACCAGGTGAGAGGAGTATCCTCATAACACCTAATGTAATACTAAACGATCCTAAGTCTTTCTTTACATATAAAACAAAAGGAATAGATAAACTATATCTTGAAGATGGTAACCTAGCTTATTTCTGTCATAGGAATGAAAAGGTTGAGAACATTCTAACAAAGTGGAATGATATGGAAGATCAAATGACATTTGAAAACCATTCCTTTGAGGGAGCATTTTATAGTAATGTAGTACCCGAGTTACCATTCATACAAAATACAAACCATAACTACCCAGAAAAAACAGAAGGCGACATAGTTGTTCTTCCTTATTGGTATGAGGACTTTACAAAAGAGCAATTGGAACTTAACTATAATAGAGAAACAGATCTATATCCATGGTTGCCTGAAAGAGTACAAATGGAAGTATCTGATAATCAAGGAAACAATTTAACAGCAGAACAAATAGAAGATTCTTTTAACTTGGATTTTATTACTAAGGCAAAAATTAAAAGAGTTAAAATGGATGGATTAGAAGGTGACCCTATTAACAATCCAGAACTATTTGATATATGCCAGTACCTTATGGGTAATTGGGGTATTGCAGTAGACATAATAACAGAAGGTAAAACAAATGATTTAGTTTGGTGGACAAATTTAAGTTTACTTTTTGTAGAAATAACCAAGAACATAGGCAATATTACATTCAATATAGATACATCTAATCCAGGAAAAGATATATTAGATAGAGCTAAAGTTTTAATAGATGGTGGTGCCAGAGTTTTCTGGAACTATACACAAACACATTTATCTCAAGAAGCTGATGTACTTAAGGCTAAAGAATTATCTAATGAATATAACTTTACAGGCTTTGTATATAATAATGAAGTTGTAGAAGAAATAAAACCTATTGAGAAAGAAGTTAAAAAGGAAATGCCTGACTACAATCTTATCTCTCTGGACACTCTAAAAACAGTCAAACAAGACGACATATATACAGAGAGAAAAATAAAATTTTCACCACATGTCCATTGTGAAGGTAAAGTTAATAACCAATTTTATTTAAGCGCAACAGGAAATGTTTTCCCGTGTAAACATGTGGCATTGAATTTAATAACTGCACACAATTCTCCAGAACATAAAACAGAATTGATGTATAGTTGGGACAAGAATAGTATTAGTAAACATACACTAGAAGATATTTTTACTAATGATTTTTATAAAGGATATTTTAATAATTTACTAAAATTAAATCCTTTAGTAATACATAATGAACAGGATGGAATATGTTAAAAGTAAATGATGGAACCGTGATAGAAGGAATTTTTAATGATGAATCGTATATCGAGATAGTTAAAAAGTCTAAATTTTCAACACTAATAATTCATATAGATATATCAGAGTTTGAAAGTAAATGTATTGAAGTGGTATCTGTATTAGCAGAACATGGATTGCAATATGCTAAGGACTTTGTAATTGCGAGGGCTCGTAATAATGAGAGTTAATATAGTATGTTCCAAATGGGGTGATCGTTATGGTCCTCACTTTGTAAACAGATTAAAAAATATGGCAAAGAGAAATTGTAACTCTAAACATGATTTCCATTTCTATTGTTATACAGATGACGCTGAAGGTTTAGATGATGATGTAAAAGTAATTCCTTTTCCAGACATTCCTAACATACACCCTAAGTATTGGTTTCAGAAAGACGACTTTAAATATGGCATGGCAAGGTGTTGGGATAGGCCTAAGACAATGGTATTCAATACTCATAACTTTGCTGAGGATAAACCTACAGGGCGTTTTGTATTCTTTGACTTAGATGTAATTATACAAAATGACATAGAGCCTTTACTTACCTACAATATGGAAAGACCAACTAAACTAAGATCTTGGTGGCAAGATCCTCGTCCAATGAAGACTCGTAGATTTAAACTTTCACATGGAGCATACACTAATGGCAGTTGCCAAGTATGGAGCGACGATCAAGCAGAATGTATATGGCATGATGTATTAGAACACCAAGAAAAAATATGGTTTACATATACAGACGGAACAGATAACTATCACTCCTGGCGATGGGGTGATTGGGGTAAAAAATTATGGGATCATTTCCCAGCAGACTATGCTTACTCTTACAATAGAGGAAGAAGTTGGGACGATGATGATTTAGAAACAAAAATTTATAGGGAAACACCAATTGTATGTGTCTTTAATATAGACTTGCTACCACAACCCACACCTGATAGAGGTAAAGTTAAGCAAAATGAATTGGCAGATCCTGCACTCTTAAAACATTGGCGATAATATGCACATAGAATATCTAAATATCTATACTGTTAAACATGGAACGAAGTATTCTTCAGCTCATGTTAATAAGATATTAGAATCTTGTAAGGAACATTTATCTTACAAGTTTACTTTCTTTTGTCTAACAGAAAATCCTAAAGGATTGGATAAAGATATAAATGTAATTCCTCTACCTAAGAATAACACCTTAAAGAAGTGGTGGAATAAGATGTATTTGTTTGATGACAATGTAGTAAGACAACAAGGCGAGAATCTATTCTTTGACTTAGATGTAATTATACAAAAAGACATAGATGACTTAGCAAACTTTGATCCTGAGGATTGTCTAGTGTTTGGACAAACACATTGGCATGATTTAGATAAGATGAAAAAGGAAACAGAACATATTCCTCATAGATATACAGAACTAAACTCTAGTATTCTTAGATGGAATGATAACTTAGATAAAGAAAATATTTCTTTATATTTTAAAACACATATAGATAAAATTTTATGGTACTACAGGGGAATAGATAATTTCTTTCAGCACAAAGGTGTTGCAAGAATAAAATATTTTCCTATAGGGTGGTTTTATAGTTACAATCAAGGCTATATATATCCACATGATATAGAAAAACATGTATTCAGACAAATACCATATGTCTGTTTATTTGACTCAATGGGAAGAAAAGAAGATGTTAAATTTTAATTTTTTAAACAGTATGCAATATTGGGGAGAGGGTTTAGCTAAAGTCGAGCATGAGATGAAACACAAGCACGATGATTTTAGACAAGCACTTAATCCGAATACTATGGAAGGAGCTATTTGGTTAGTTGAAGAACTAAAGAAGAGCTTAGATAATTATATGAAAGACGAGCAATTTAATATTCTTGTATTAAACAGCTGGTTAGGAGTGCCTTTAGTACCACTACTATGTGAGAACTTGTCCGTAGGAGAAATGCACCTAGTTGACATCGATAAAGAAGCTTTAGAGCTCTCTAAGGTGTTTAATAAGCATTATATCACCGAAGAATACATAAAAATAAATCATTGGAACTTAGATGTTCCCTTCGCTTTTGATGAGTTAAATCAATTAAAAGTAGATATAGTTATTACAATGGGAGCTGAGCAAATGTATCCATTGAAAGATTTAAAAACCGCCAACAAACACGCAGTATTTGCTTGCCAATCATCTAATGTTATAGAAGAGATGTATGGTATTAATTGTGTAGATAGTGAGAAAGCATTGGTTGAGAATATAGGCTTAACAGATACTCATTATACAGGCAAGACTAAGCAGTTCTATTATGATTGGAACGGCAAAGTATATTTCGATAGGTTCATGGCAATTGGCACAAAATAAAAAACTTAACAGAGCATTAAAGGAAGCATCATTCGATACATTAATTGGAGCAATAATTATGTTCCCGTTGAGTGTATTCATTATCAAAGCTTGTATAGACTACGCAGGCACCTCAGCTGAAATGGCAGCGTTTATTAATTTTATAGGATTAACTGGTATTGCAATCGTAAGAAAAACCCTAGTAAGACTAAGGTTTTCTAAATACGATCCGTTTGATTAAAGAGCTTGTATCTGTTCTAAGATAGGAAGTACATCATCACTATCTAAATGTCCTAAAACATCATTTGTTACAGGTGTATCATAACAAATATTCTGATCTTTTAAAACTGCTAACTCCCATTGATCTTTACCGCCATATGAACCTTTGTGATTAACTACACTAGCTCCATAACCATTAGCAAAGTTATAAATTCTTTGAAGTCCGCCATTAAAAACTTGGCTCTTCATTGTCATTCCTTTATATCCTTCAGTCATTTCTTTCTCCTATTCCCCAATCTATAACTACGGGGAATCTTGGTATATTATCTATTGAACGCTCAAAGTACCTACATGTAACCCAAGTAGGTTTGTCTTCTTGTTCTAATAGAGCTTTGAGTGTTGCTTGATTGCCTCTTACTCCACTCTTAAATGTTTCTGTTCCGTCTGTAAGAACAAAGTGTTTAGCATAACCCTGCCAATTACCAGAGCCTTCTAATACTTCTACAACATTAAACTCTTCTGTAATAAACTCTTTTCTTTTAAGCAAGTTCTTACTTCTTTTGTTTTCGTAAGGTGTATCGTTACGAACCATTTGTCCTTCATAACCATCTTCTGTATATTGTGAATATAAAGTATCTAGTTCGTCTTGGGTATCACACCATGTTGTCGTAACTAATTTAATACAATCACTGCTACGCCAAGCCATAAAGTCTTCATTAAGAAAGGCATCTCTATCTGAAAATGATTCGTTGTCTAAATCTGCCATATCATATACATGATACTCAACAAGTTTAAAACATTCTTCCTGTTCTTCTTGTGTAGGTTTTACTTTACGAACTAGACTTGTAATTTTGTTGAAGTCTGCTTTTAGTGCGTGATTATAAAGTTCACCATCTAATATAACATTAGGCCACTCTTCAAAGAAAGCTTTTAGATCATTGTGTATATGACTACAAGTTGTAATCTCTTTTCCAGCTCTTGTATAAAGGCCGTCTTTTCTTGCAATACATCTAATGCCATCTAACTTAGGTTGACTGAAACCATTAGACTGAGGCCTTTTAGTGTAGTCATGTGCTAGTTGTGGTTTGAACTTATCGTAAGTATCAACTAGTGAGATATCTTCGAAGTATTCTTTTTCTGCTTTCTTATCCCACATTGCTTGTGCTTCTTTTTGTGCTTGTTCAGCATCTGTAGTAGCATTTGCTTTGCCTTCGTTCTTTCCGTAAGCATCTTTCCAACCACTAGTAACTAGGTTGCCGTCTTTTATGCCAGCAATAGTTCTAGTAGCATTCATCACACCATTAGAATATTCGACTGTTAATTCACGAATGTTTCCATTCGTATCTCTTTTGTAGAGTGTTGGTAAAGGAAATATCATATTATATAAACTCCATATATTGGCCATACATTGGCAATTACTGCTAAAAATAAAAGTATCATAACAAATGCCACAAATAATTTAACAAGAAACATTAAGAAACCAGGCAACAATTTAAATGCTAGATATATTATTGCCATTAATCCTATTAGTTCTAACATTATGCTGCTGCCTTAATTTTAGCTAGTCTCTCATCTCTGTACTTCAGGCTATCTTCACCTAAGTAGATGTTGCCGTCTTCTGCTCTGTAAAGAGTATCAAGACTTGCACTTGCGTCTTTGTTTTTTTGTATTGCTGAGAATTCAGCTTGTTCCAAAGTAATAGCACCAATTTGTACAAAGTCTAAAAGCATATCTGAGAATGGAACTTCACCGTTTGATTTCCAAACTGTAAGTCCATCTACTTGAGCTGTGTCTTGAAACTTCTGTTCAATACTCGTACCCCAAATATTACCATTTGGATCTGCTCTAAGTTGATCTGTAAAAAGAACATCGCCTGTAAAAGTCTTGTTCTCATCGTGGATGCTGGCCATACCAAATCTTTCTTTTGTTTGTGTCTCGCCTGCTATTTCTATTTGTCTATCTAATATCATTTAAAGTCCTCACTTTTTATTGTTTATGCTTACATTATGCACTCTTACGAACCATAAATCAAGCATTTTTTAAAATAATTCCAATTGATTTGAAGTAACTTCTACCTTTAATTGCTTCATCATGTTACTGTTTAGGTAAGAAGTTTTCCAGTTACCTGAAGGCCATTTAGCATAACCAATTAAGTAGTAATCTGCTTTGATAGTAGGGTGAGCTGTTGGCTTTCCTGCATCAATCCTTAGAACTTCACCTGTTAAAACACCAGCTGCTGATGTCCATGTTATAGTTTGTCCTACATTTGCCCAATTACTTACTCTCATATTCTCACCTTTTTTTGTTTGTTTTTTCATTTTATACATATATTATGCACTCTAAAGGACCAAAAGTCAAGCACTTTAGGGAAAAGATTTGATTTATTTTTACTGAGGAATCAGTAACTTAGGAGAGATGATCTGCAGATTCGCCTGAGATATCTTCAATCATACAGCGCCACATGTCTAAATTGGGTACTACAAAGCCCATTGTAAGCCTTGGTTCGTATGTTCCAGCACAATGATAGTAGACTTTATCTGGTTCTCTACCCCTGCCGTAATATCCTACTTTACAGGTCCAGCCAGGTTTATCTAACATTTCTACGATTTCATGTGTTACGGGATCTCTATATTTGAAGAACCCACCACCACCTTCTGTGTAAGATAGTAGAATGTTGTATCCATGTGCATTCCAATTATTGTGCCAACTCATAAAACCTTGTTTGGGATAGTATACATGGACAGCTTGATTTCTTGCACCAAGGAAAGTTACTAGTTTGTTTGTAAGTTCATTATATTTGTCTTGAAATTCACCAGGCAACCCGCCTTGATTGAAATCATAACTTTTAGATATCTCTGGATACCCTTCATGTCGTCCGTCCATATCTAATACAGCTTGTAAGTATTGACTGGACAAAGCATTGTCTAATGAATCTGTATTCTTAGGATTGTCTTTAGATAGTTTATTAAGCCATTCTAAATCCTGTTTAAAGAACCAGTCAGAATAGGGTGTTAACATTTCTAATAGTTCGTCTGATATATTAGTCCAAATCATTTCTTTAAATGTATCTCATGCGAAGGTATAGAGTAATGCCACATAACAATATCCTCTCCTTCTAGTTCACTATCTAAATGTCCGTTAATAAAGTTCCATCTTATGTGTAAACTTTCGTCCCAAAAAACACCATGATCTGAATATGTAAGAAGCTTCCACATGGTAAAAGTATCCCACTTTCTACATTCATTAGGATAGGTTCCTATATCGTGATCAGGGTCTTGTTGTTTTACATACTCACCATACCATGAGTTCATTAGTTTTATTGTCTGTGGATTATTTCTGTATACGAACATACCACAGTGCATAGTCATTTCTTCTGTGTTAGAAAGTTTTGTAATCTTTGCGTTGTATGGTCTAATTTTTGTAAACAATAAATCTAAATTTTCAGGTAACTCATCAAAAACATTTGCAATGTCTTCGTGTTGGCATAACATGTCTGCATCTAGATAACAAGTTTTACCTTTGTATGGAGTTCTACCTAGAGCCCATAGTTTAGCTCGTATGTGATTAGGTACTCCCCATGTTACAATCCAATCTGCTTTCTCATAATCAGAAGGCTTGATCCAATCTTCATTATCTACAAAGACTGTAATATGAGCATCTGGGTGAAATAGTTTGACAGACTCTGCACAGTCTATAGCAGCTCTATAAAATCTTTCGTGTACTGAGGCAACAATTAAGAAACCATCATCTGGAAAGTCTTCACTATCATCTGTGGTTATGCTATATAATTTATTGTCTGAAATATAAGTATCGCCTATACCAGGCTCACCAATAGTTTCTAATGCTTTATTCTCATCTTTATATAACTTTACATTATTACAAATAAGTTCTGCATTGTCTAAGCTAAATTCTGTGTTAGCTTCTTGATCTTCGATTACTTTATATACTGTATCTTCTATCCAGACATGTTGTCCAGCTAAGTGTTCTAATTCTTGATACCATACATCTACAAAAACACCTGGATACTCTTCCTTAATTAAAGGTTTATTCTGATGCTTCTTCATCTAGTTGTCCTGTCAATACTAATTCTCTGCTGATTAATATGCTTGATAGTGCTTGGACTTCTAAAGGAGATTTTGCTTTTCGTATTAGTTTTTTAAGTGTATTGTTTTTAGAGTTCTTTATAAGTTCAATTTCAAATGCTTGAAGTTTAGCACCAAACAACATCTCTTGTTTTGCTCTTACCTCTTCAGTCTCAGCTCTTTGTAGACGCTTTTTAATTGCGTCGTCTCTATCTTTAAGTCTTTGTTCTGTGTTTTTGTCTAAACCTTTTACACCAAATTCTTTTATAATTTGTTTGTAATCTGGATTTGTGCCGTCGACGTCTTGAATAGATGCAGTAGTTTGTCTACCATCTGGATATTCAATCGTTGCTATTAGGTGTTTGTTTTCTTTGTTGGACCAGTAAGGATCTTTAAAGATAAAGTTAGGTTGTGTAGGCCCGTCTTCTCGTAGCGTAATATTTTTAGGATCAACCTTTATGTTTAAAGGTACGCGCTTCTTCTTTGCCATAATATCTCCATAATATAAGTTTATTTATACTGCTAACTAAGCAGTTCTAAGCCACAATCTTACCGTATCTACTGTTGAGCTTGAAGATTTAATTGTATCACCTGCGTATGTTCCTGTATAGTAGCCTGTGTATGTTCCACTATATGTTCCTGCGTATGCTGATGTACCTACATAAGTTCCTGTGTAAGACCCTGAGTATGCTCCAGCGTATGTACCTGAGTAACTCTTAGCGCCTGTGTAATACCCTGTGTAAGAACCTGTGTAAGATCCTGTGTAGTAAGTACCTGCGTAACCTGAGTAGAATTGAGCATAAGAACCAGAGTAAGATCCGGAGTATGCTCCAGCGTATGCTGAGGTTCCTGTATAAGACCCTACATAGTTTCCTGTATAAGAACCTGAGTATGTACCTGAGTAATTTTTAGCACCAGTATAATTACCTGAATAGTTGCCTGAATAATTACCTGTATAAGCTCCTGAATAGTTTTCTGAGGCTACATCTTTCTTTGTATCTGTAAATGCGTCTCCCTGTTGAACCCATGTTCCTGTTCCAGGTGCTGCTGCTTGTAATGCGTAATATCCTTTACCTGAGGATACAATATAATTTCTTAAGTTGGGAAGTAATTGTCCTACTTCTGCGTCTGACATTTGCTGAACACCAGCTCCACCACCTTGTACTTTAAGTGGTCTAAAGTTTGTGTCTGCTGCTGTTGTAGCAGTTGTTTTTTGCCAAACTGTTTTGTTTGCTGTAGTTCCATCTACCTGTGTATCTGCTAGTACATATCTAGATGTCCATGTACCACCTGATGGTGCTGAAGCGCTTAATGAATATTGACCTGTTGTATAAGAACCTTGAGCTACCATATCATCTGCTATCTTGTCAATGATATTTGTATCCAATTCTGCATCTGTGTATTCGTGCATTCCTACATCACCAGAGTCTAAATAAGCAAGTGGCGAAGTATAACTCTCAGAAACTGAGGTCCTAACTTGTTTAGCTGCATAAGTTGTAACCGTAGAACTTGCACCGTCTGTTGGGTGAGTTCCTACTGCGTCATCTCTTTTGGTGTCTGTTACAGAACCAATTGCTGTTCCTGAACCGTTGATATTAATATCTCCAGTCTCTGTACCATCACTTGCATCTGAAAATGCTTTAGTTACGGTTGCACTAATATATTGTTCTATTTCTGCATCCGTCATTTCCTGCAACCCTTGAATGTTGCTTGAACTTGCTGGATAAGCTGATGATTTAATTCTTAGAGGTATCATTTGTTATTTTCCTAGTTTAATTTACTCTTGTCCCTGATGAATTATAAATTATAACAGGACTTAGCCTGTTCCACTTCGTTGCGCTTACACCTACTAATTTTACAGAAGTAGCTGGTGATAGGTCTACAGGTGCGTTAGCTGAGCCCCCATCAATTGCTTCTCCAGTAGTAGGATATATCTTAATATTGTTTGCTGTATCATTTAGAACTAGAATTTCTAATCCTGCTGCACAGTCTGGAAGTTTAACTCCTTGATTAGCTGCTGCTGTTGTTACAACATTGTAAGTTGTTGTCATAGCCGTAGCTGCTGACTGATCTGCTCCTGCTGCTGTTATTGTTGCAGAAGTAGAACTTGTTCTTGAGCCACCTACATTTAACGAGCCCGTTGTAGCTACGCTTGTAACTGTTACAGTTGTACCTGAAATAGTTCCAAAAGAAGCATTACTTCCTGATTCGTATTTGTCAGTATTAAGATTTGTAAAGTTAGCGTCAACCTCATTATTCGTAAGAGGACTACCTTTTGATGCTCTTAATGTTAAAGTTGCCATTTATCTTCCTATGTAATTTTGTTAACTAATAGTTCTAAAGTATGTCTTATTTCCACTAGTTCTGTCTTTAAAGTATTTATATCATTTTCATACTCTAAAAATTTATTTTGCTGAATTCTTTTGATTTTATATGCCTTCAGCCCTTCGTGGTTATTATTTAGTAATGCTTTAGAATTACGATCCCTAATTAGATCTCTTTCTCCCTCAATATTTATAATACCTTCTGCTAGTTCTTTCATGTTATACCTGCAACGCTATGGCTCTTAAGTCTTTAAACTTAGGAACTCTGGATGTCGTTGAACTTAAAGGTACAACCTTAATTGCAAAGGTCTTATAACCCGTATGTGTTACAGTTCCTACGGTTGCTGTTGCTGTAGCACTAGAACCGCCACCACCTGATATAGTGATTGTAGGTGTAGAAGTATATTCTCTACCTGGATTTGTAACTGTTATAGCTGTAACTGCTCCGCCACTAATAGTAGCCGTTGCTGTTGCACCATAACCTCCACCGCCTGTTATAGCTACTGTCGGTACCGAGGAGTAACCTGAACCACCAGCTGTAACTGCTGCGCTTAATAATGATTTTACATCGTATTCAAATTCACCTGTGCCATTTAAACCTGCTGTGTTAGAGCCTTTGGCTGGTAATGTATAACTATACTCTGCATAATCTTCTGTTTGTTCTTTTGGATTTGTTACTGATGATAACTCTGTCCAAGATAAATCGTCGATAAAGTCTCCTTCATCTGCTGAATTCTGTAACTTCCCGTATACTTTTAAACTACCTTCTGTAGGTATGGAAGCATCTAAATAAACTTGTATGTCTTCTGCGTCTTGCCCGTCTTCTAATATAACTCTTCTAGTAATATATTTACTAAATGCGTTACCACCTAATCTAGATTCTTCATTGCTTGCATCGTTATTTACATGGTTGCATATACACAATAAATCTAATTGAGATAAATCTAATAATGGACTTACATGGTCAAAGTTAGCAAACATTTCTAAGGATAGTAAAGCTGTTTCATCTGAATTATATGTTGCTATTTCATTTGATCTACTGTAAATTGTTCTTTCTGATTTAAGCTCTGTCGTTGTATTCCAATCTAATGTAGTATATTCTTCTGTTACACCTGCTTTTGATACTGCGTCTGAAGCTCCTGTTTCTGTAATTGCTATTTGAGCTTGTGATGTAGTGTTAATTGATGTTTGTAATATACCTGCGTTAAGAGCAAGTTCATTTACTTTTTTGTTTGTAAACGAACCAATTGTTCCAAACCCTTGTGGATTACCTATAAGTTGTCCTACAGTAAATGGTAATGTTCCAGGTGACATTAATGTCAACTGTTCGTCTAAATTATTCCAACCATCTACTCTACCTGATTGTAAGGTTAAAGTAGCTGTTGCTATTGTTCCTGTTCCTGTAGAAATTGTAATTGTAGGAGCACTAGTATAACCTGATCCTGGATTAGTAATAGTAATACCTGAAACAACATCTCCTGTTACTGTTGCTGTAACTGTTAGTCCTGTTCCGTTTGTTCCTGTGTTGTCTACTGCTACTGTAGGTGTAAGACTTGTATATCCTGTTCCTGCGTTTGTAATTGTAGGTGTAAATCCATTTAGGAAACTACCAGCTGTCCATGCTATTGCAGAACCTGTACTTGTAGAACTAAAATTAATCCAATCTAATGGTGCATTAGCAATTTTACCTGTTACAGTTGTACCTGTTTTAAAGTTTGCTCTTCTAATATTATACATCATATCCTTAGATTGCATTGGACTCCATGATCTATTATTAGCTGATGAGAACATCATGCCAGCTGCTGGCTGTTTGGTAATTCTTTCTGTTGTACCTATTTGGTTTTCACCCAACTCCGATATCCACATTTCATATCCTTCATCATCATTTTCTGGAATAGGAACTATACAATACTCTGTATCGTTTTGTAAGTAAACTAAATCTGCAAAATTGAATTGACTAGGTAAAAAGGTTGTTGTTCCTGATGTTGTTGTAGATGTTAAAATTGATGCTGGAGCTAATCTAGATGTTCCGTTAGGAATAATTCTAGGTCCAGGCATTCCGTTAATAACTTCTCTAATTTGTAATTCTATACCGTTTGTAGTTGTTGAAGATTTACTCTTAAAGTATAAATCCACACCAGTTACACATACTCCTCCAGGAAGTCCATTAACTCTAAATGTTTGTGCTAATGGGTCCATACCGAAACCAATCCCCCCAAAGTCTAAGACAAAGTCAAAGTTCCAGTCAAAGTCTATAGGTAAATCAAAGTCCCAAAGTCCACCGATAACATTTGGTGGTACTGGAACTGGCGGCGATTGTGGAATGGTCTCCACTACTGGTGGTACAGGCGGTGGTTCAGGCGGTGGTGTAAGTGGTACAACCGGTGGTACAGGCGGTGGTGTTTGCGGTGGTGTTTCTGGTGGTGCTGGTGGTATTGGTACAGGGTCTGACTCACTTACTATCCAAGTTACCACTGGTGGTTGAGGTACTAATACTATTGAAGGTACTGGTATAGGAACTGGATTAGGAATAGCCACAGGAATTGGATTAGGTACAATTACTGGTGGTGGTGGAGGTGGCATTGGTGTGCCACTACCTATACTATAAGTAATATCGTTATTTGTTATTGTTCTGTTATCTGTAAAAGCAGCAGATGTAACATTAGCAGTTTTCATTGCTAATATTGTGTCTTGTTTTTGTTGAACAAATCCTGTTGAATCGTAATTGGCTTGAGCAAAAGTTCTTGATGCTTTATCGTTATTGATAGAGGAATCTGTTAATTTAAATATTCTTGTTCCTGCTTTAAATGTGCCTGCTGGTAATACAAAGTTTCCTTCAATTACTCCATTAACATCTGTTGTTAGTGTAGAGGAGCCTCCTAAATCTGTGCAATTTGCTGATACATCTTCTCCATCAAAGAATGGAAATACTACTGTAGATGGTTTGAGTCGTGTACCTTTAAATGTAATTTGTCTCGATCTCATGAATGGAGCAAATGCCATATCAACAATTTTATCTCCTAGGTTGATATTTTCTGTTGTAGATTGTACTCCTAAACCTACACCCTGTCTTACCTGTGTTTGTTCTGTTGTTGTAGTAGTAAACGATGCACCATTTCCGGAGCCACCGCCTGTATTAAAAAAGTTAAATGACTCTGTTGAAGTTGTTACATTGGCTGCTCCAGTATCTTCCCATGAACCCCATTGTGTGCCCCAAGCATTTGCCATGTTTTCCCAAGCATCATAGTTGCCATCATAGTTTACATTTACTGCTGGTTGTACTGCTGTGTCTACAAAGTTATCTACATCAGGTGTAAGTGTCATGGCGCCATGGTAATTAAACAATAGTTCTTTAACTAAATTTTCTGATTGAGATGCTTGTTGTTGTTTACTGAAAATGCTTTCGCCGTAAGGTAATGAAATAGTATTACCTGTAATTCTTAAATCTGTTCCTGATCTTATTGCCGTTGTTGACAAACCTGAATCTATTCTACCTGTTGGTATATTTTCCATTACAAAGAATGGTCTTGCCTCTTTTCTTTTAGGGTCAATAGATATTTTATAATCAGGATCTAAAACAGAACCTACATTGTGTCCTGTAAATGGATCTACTAGGATTCCGTTTTTAAATCTATCAACACCACTAGAGTTTACAATAGTTTGATCTTTAGCAAATGTTTCTAATAGATTAAGTGAGGCATAGTATTCTAAATTTTTAATTCTAGATTCTAATGTTCCAATGTCTCTCATTGTGAATCTTTTCTGAGATACATTTTTAATTCTAGCTGAATATTCTTGTTTGCCAGATACTTTCGCTGAATCAGGTGATAAACAAGGATAAGGAACAAGAGTTACAGTTGCCATTGTCATACATTGAGGTGGCTCTGCAGGTATTGCAGGGTCATCTGAATATGCTCCCTCTATTACTCTAAACTCACCATCAAAGTCTAAGATAACTCTAAGTTTCTTTCCTTGATAATACTGTAAGTCTGTGCTAAATGTTTTTGTAGGTATTGGATTAGTTAAACCTGAACCAGGTCTAGTAATAACATTAACATTAGATGGGTTGACTGTAGCGCTTCCTAATGTTCCTGTTGTAGTTGCTGTATTGTCTACCTGAGGACGGAAGTCTACTGTGTCTTTTAAATTAAATAATCCAAATTTATTGGATTTGTATGATGGAATATCTTCTGTTCTTATTGTACCTGAAGCTGGAGTAGAAGTATCATCTACTGGATAACTATCTACGCAACTAAATGAAGGTCCTGCAACTGTATTGTCAAAGAATGAAAGTTTAACAACAATATATCTATTAGTAGATATGTCTACTGATGCCGAGGACTTTTTAAATATTTTAGCCTGTCCGTAAAAAGAATCTCTTTGTCCGTTTTCTACTCTAAATTGAGAAGTTACATCTGTTTGTCCTGTAGTATAATCTGAATTACTACCTGCTGTAATAGACTCAATTTTATATAAATCACTAATACCTAAGTTATATTCACCCGATGTTCCTGAGGGGTGAGTGCCTGTATCAATTTTAACATATTTAGATTCTTGTAAAGCCTTTGCAATTGGATTAGCGTCTGCTACTTGAACTGGAATATATACTCTAACATCTGTATCAGCTCCTGTAATAGCTCCGCCTGTATCGATTGTTATAGATGTTGAACTGTTAACTGTAACAGAAGCATTAGAATTGTTAGTTGTTAAATCTATATATTCACCTGCAGCTACTGTTGCAGAATTTTGTGTAAAGCCTGCCTTTGCTACAAGTATAAAATCTTGTTTTTGTGTATCTGTTAAAGAACCTGAATAAGGAAATGTTTCGTTTCCTGTTACTGTTAGTGTTGCATTACCATTTGTAGAGTCTAAAGATACATTAAACTCCTTTTGATATTGGAATGTGTAATCGTATGTTCCGCCTGATTCTGCCTTTAATGTTTTAATATGTTCGTAAGGTAGTTTGTATAGTAACTTATTTTGTTTACTTTCTTTTAATACCGCTTTACTGCTTACAAGAACTGTGTCTGCTATTCCTGTTGCGTTACTATTTTCAAATCTTACACCTTTAACTGCTGTAAAATCTCCTGACATCATTTGTAGATCATAAATATAAAGTCTATAAACTGCTGCGTCTGAGCCAGGTGTGCCACTAGAATAAACTAGTTGTCTTACTTTTGCTTCACCTACTTTTGTTCCTTGTGCTGATGCGTTTCCACCCTGTGCTGTTTGGTATAGGTCTATTTTTTCTCCACCGTCTACATCAAAGTATCCGTCTACTTTGTTAATGTCAATGTAGTTACCGTATGATGTGGAAATAGGTTGTGATTCCTTTGTAACGAACATTGTAGGTTTCATTATAGGTAATCGTTTGGAACTTAATATCTCTCTTTTATATCCGCCTACATAAGAAGTACCAGGATCTATTTGTACCATTAAAGCATTTGAGGCACCACCGTTTCCAGATGTAAATACACCACCATTTGTGCCATCATTTAAATGTTCTCTAATAGATACAGTATTACCTTTAACAAGATAATTCCCAGATTCATCATAAGTTCTGTTAGCAAGAATTTGTCCTACACCAGCTAATGGATTATCTTTTATATCAATTCTTTGTATTGCACCAGCTTTAAATTGGCAATATGTGTAGAAGTTTTCTGGTTTTGTTTCTGCGTCTGTAAATGATTGTAAAGTTACTGTATATTTAAGTCTATCTGCTCCAGGAGCATTAAAGTTAAATGAACCTTGTGCTGGATCTAAAAGTGTTGAATCTGTTGCAGAAGAAGAAACTGTTTCTGTTACAACAAAACCAACTGAAATATTATCTAATGGATTATATCTACCAACTAATGTTGAAATTTTGTCTGTCTTAATAAAAGAACCTCTGGCATATATAACACCAGGGTCTATTGTTATTCTTGATGTAGTGCCGTAGTAATTATCATTCCATTTTCCTGTTGCACTGTTAACAACAAAGGTCTTACCCTGCTGCCAATTTTCTGCTGTTTGAGAAATAACTTGTAATGTTTCACTAGCAGTGAAGTGATCGTGTGTAGTAGAAGATGTTGTGTATTTAATATATAATGTCTTAAGATTAGGTGCACCAGCTATTGTTCCGGTGTCTACTGCTATAATTTTAGCTTTAAGTTCTGTTGTACTTCCTTGTATTTCTTGGCCAACGAAGTTGGCTAGAGATGAGTTATCTATTGTGGCTGCTGCTGCGTCGGTATCGTTAACTTTAATCCAATCTATATGTTGTGTATGTTCCGCACAACCTGTTACTACCGCTCCTTCTTGTAATAGAAAACCAAAACCTTTATCAAACTGGTCTTGTAGAACAGACTGCAATTGAGTTAACTCTCTTGCCTGTACTGCTACTCCTGGCTTGAATAAGATTTTATGAAATCTCTTATCGTCGCTAAAATCGTCGTAATATGGTGATGCGTTTAAATTTAGTGCCATTTGTTAAAACCTAATCAATGCTTTTATTTGTTCTACTTGGTCCGCCGATCTTATGACTGGCGCCCTGTTGTCTAAGTAAATAACTTCACCAGTACTATTATCTATTTCTGGATCTGTTAAACTATTTATACTCAAGCTCGCAATGTTTTGAGTAGTATTTGTCAATGTTGAATTGACTGTAATTGCCGGATTTGTAGAAGTTAAATATACTGCGTTGTTTGTAGAATCAATTTGTATTACTGTAAATGAACCACCATCATCTGTAGTGATTATATCATCTGCTGCGTAATTTCCTGTTTGTCCTGATGCAACTCCTACTATGTAACAAGCTGTTGCTGTGTTTGTTGTATATGTAACTGCACTATTATCTTTAATATTTTTAATGAGTCCAATCTGTCTGAAATCATTACCTAATATTAAATCCTTATTTGCGTTATCTGAAAATGAAACTGTAATGCCTAAGTTATGTGCGAATAACTCTCTCGGTGCATTTGAACCATGTCCACCTTGAGGTGAAACAATAGCTCTAGCTGATGCCCCTGTTCCAGGAGCCGATGTATTTGTTATAACAATCGTTGCATAAGAATAATTAGAACCAGGATTTGTAACTCTAATGCCTGTTAAGGCACCTGTAGCTGCGTTAACATAAGCACTTGCTTCTGCTCCTGTTCCATCTCCTTCTACATTTATCTGTACATCATTAGCTGCGTAATCTTGTCCTGCTTCTGTAATGATAACTCTATCTAAAGTTCCATTAACTGAAGCTCCTTCTACAGCACTTTGTAATGTAGGTAATGAATCTGCATCGCCTAAATTTACTGATCCTGCTGCTCCACTTCCTCCACCGCCTGTGAAAGTTAAAAAAGCAAAACTATAACCTGAGCCTGATGCTGTTATTGTTACACCTGTTACTGCTCCTCCAGATATAGTTGCTGTTCCTGCTACTGTTCCGTCGCCGTCGCCGGCTATAACTACTGTTGGAGCTGAGGTATATCCTGAGCCTCCTGCAGTAATTGTAATGCTGTCTATTTCTCCTGTCACATCATGTGTTGGATTACCTGTTAACTTTCTAACAGGAACAAAGTCAGCATCTAAAAATTTGTTTTGGTCTGAGGCTGATATCTGAAACATAAATTTCCAGTTATAACCATCTGATAATTCAAATACAGATGTTCCTGTACTTGAAGGTTCAACAGTACTTGCGGCATTGCTATTATTACTAATACATTTATATACTTTAAAGTCTGTTGTCATTATAAAAAACTTAGCATCTGCTAAATTGGTAGCACCAGAATATGATTGATTAGATGTGCTTAGTGCGTCATCATATTCATCATATACGGTGCCTGATGTCCAATTTTCTCGTTTTGCCAAAAGGCAAACATCTGCAGAATCTATTCTTTGGGAAAACATCATGCTACGCCTAAAGGTAGAGATGTAGGAATCATTATCAACAGGTAGTTCTGGAGCGGTATCATCGCTCCAGGGTTCTGTTCGTCCTACTGCAAAGTGAAAATAATCATTGTTATTTTTTATGTCCCTATGAAAGGACCTTGCTAATTCCACTCTACCTAGTCTGCGTAGTACTAGTGCCATTTATATCCCTTAAGAAATAGTTACTGTCCAAGTAATCGTCATTGAATCTGAAGCAGCTTTGTTAACAACGCTAAAAACTGTTCTACAAAGAAGAGTTCCACTTGAAGCTGCATTTAAAATACCTGCTTCTGTGATAGCTCCAGTACCTGTGCCTGCTGCAAAAGATGCAACATAAGCAACAGCGTTACTTGTAACTGTTGTAGATGTTAATGCAACACGAGCTGCCTCTGTGCCTAGAGCTGTGTCTGAGGCTGCTGCTGCTGTGCTTCCTGTTCCAATGCCCATGTGGGACATCGCTGTAGCTGTAGCATCTTTCATTCTTGATGCAATAAAAGCAAGTCCTGTATCAACTACGAGGTTTTTTACCTCTCTAGTGTCTTTTACATTACCGTGCTTATCTTTGATTTCAACTGTAAGCTTACCTGTAGCTTTTGTTTCGTCATTTTTAAACATTTTAATCTCCTAAATTATGTTTATTATGTAAAGTTCCAACCGGTGCCAACAAAATCTTCTCCTAGGTATGTAGGATCACAATAATCATGTATTGATCCAATACCTGTATCTGTAGCACTTGCACTATCTACCACTGCTGGTTTTGCTAATGCGTTGGCTAAGGACTCTGCAACACTCTGTGTTTCTGTTATTCCTTTACTTGTATTTATACTATCTATCGCTTCCGATCCTGTTAAAGATTCAGAAACTGGTTTATTAAATGTCAATATATTAGATTCGCTTACTGATATTGTTTCAGTAACATTTCTAAGGTAAGTTAGTACTACTGAGTCTGATATCGTAGCATTAGATGAGTAATCCCAAATAGTGCCTATGCTCAAGTTGTCGCTAACTGTTGGTCCTTCAGCGAATGTTCTAATAAATTGTACGCCTGTATCGATACTATCAGATGTAGTAACAGAGTCTGAAGAGTTTTTACCAAAGTTAATATACCTTGCCTCTTCACCAATGTTATAGTTGTCTGCAGTATTTCCGTCTGTGTCATCATTCCAATAACCTGTATTACAATAAGGTGAAGAACCTTGGTCTGCTGCTGATACACTTTCCGTTTTACCTGCCGGCGCAAAGTGTTTAGCAATAGATTCGGACAAGGTTGCAGTATCTGTTGATACCCTTGTTGTAGAAAATGCCATTTGTTCTGATGTAATAGCTTCGTCTGTAGATTTAAATATGTAGTATATTGTGCCTGTTGTTTGTACACTAAACTGCGTATTAAATACGACTTCACTTTTAATTATTAAATCTCCAAACACTTCCATACCTGAAGGGTGAACCGCATCTCTTATTGGTCTATCCCAGGTTGTTTGTGCAATACCCGATTTAATTACATATGAATATGGTTGGTATCTTTTGTTATCTTGTAGTACATTAACATCAGACAATTTACCTTGATCGTTTTTATATTTACCTTCATATTCAAAAAGGTAACCTGTTGTTAATGTTATTGTTGCTATCTCACCTTTGGGTGAAACAATATTAATATCTGCTGTGTCTTTGAGGAATGTAGAACCTGGATTAATAACTGTAAATGCCTCAGGTAAACCTGCAGTTGTAACAGCTGTTATTCTAATAAACGCATCATTAGAACCACCAATAAATGTGTAGTCATCTGCAAAGTAACCTGAAATAGCGTAAGCCTTACCGTCATCTCCCTGCTCATTAATAGCGTAAATTTGTCCTATCTTAAATCCTGCGTCTGCTTCTGAACCCGAATAACTTTTAAAAGTTACTCCTGTCAATACTCTAACAATATATCCGTAAATATCATCTTCGGTGTTAGCAGCTCCGTCGTCTACAACATATGATTTAATTGTTGCATTGTCTTCTTCTACTGTTGGAACTGAGGTATACCCTGAGCCTCCTGAGTCAACAACAATTCCTGTAATGACTCCATTAGCTACTAATGCGTGTGCTGTAGCTCCTGAGCCTCCTCCAGATAAAATTGTAATTGGTGGGGCTGCGTTATAACCTGTTCCTCCGTTGGTAACTGTAATAGCTGAAACTGCTCCACTAGTAAGTGTAGCTGTGGCTACTAGTCCTGCTCCAGGACCATTGATAGTTGTTACTCCGGCATCATCAAATGCTAGGATCAACTCGTATCGTTGTAAGGTTAATCCGTTTGTTTGATAAGTATTCTTTTCTACTCTTTTTACACTGGCATTTGTTGTTTTTGTAATTGTAACTGTACCAGTAGTTTCTTTATATCTTATATCTACTTTTTTACCTTCAAGTGTTAACGGCTCTAAACTACCTCCACCGTGTTCTGCTTCTTGAATTTTAATCGCTCTTTCAACAGTATAAATTCCATCAGAAGGTTTTAGTACATATTGATAAGGATAAGATATATCTACATTTTCATCATATAGTATTCTAAACCAAGCCTCTATAGATCTTCTACTACCTTTGGACTCATAAAAATCTTTAGCATGTTTGTAGAAAAAAGTTCTATCTAAACTTGTAGACTTAGGAAAATCAGATACTAAAGCTCCTCGCCATTTATCTAGAAATGCTTCAGAGGATTGATCTATATCTGATGAATAATTTACGACATTGCCGTATTGTTGATCCATGAATGTGTAATACTTTTCTAAGAAAGTTACAAACATTGGATGCTGTGTTTTTATAAATTCGGGTATTTGTTCTTTAACTAAGAATGCCTGATTAGTTGTTTCTATTGTAGAAACACTTTGAGCAGAGTCTAAAACTATAGACAAAACTGCATCGGTGGTTATTGTATCTGAACCATTAGGTATAATAGTAAGTGTAGGATCTGCTGTATAGCCTGTCCCAGGATTTGTAACTGTAACAGCTGTTATAGAACCACTGAATACAGTTGCTACAGCTGTAGCTCCTGTTCCACCGCCACCGGTAATCTGTAGAGTTGGCACATTGTTGTAACCTGCTCCTCCAGATCCGATTGTTATAGACGATATATATCTATAAAATGATGGAATGTAATTTGCCATTTATACTTCTTCTACTTCTGTCGTTGCTGTAATTGTTAGTCCTGCTAATGTATTTATTGTAGCGTCAATAATACTATCATTTAATGTTAATACAGTATTCCTTGAAGGTTTAGCTACTACTGCATTTGTTGCTTCTTCTGAGGTTCTTACCAAAGCTTGTGTTGTAATATCTTTAACTGATTTATGTAGCCCTGCGTTAATTCTTAAATCTGCTTCTGTACTGTATAAACTAGTTATAATTGTTGAAGGAATATTAATTGTTCCTGCATCGTAATCTATTGTTCCTATTGAAGCTACTACGCCACCATCTGTTGTTATTGCATTGATAACACCTGTTCCACTATAAAATGGTGCCTCTACTGTTGCATCAGGTACATCTTGTAATGATACTTTAAATATAGAATCTGATACATTAATATTAAAATATGTACTCGTAACTTCCTGAGGTTGTAGTTTCTGATTAAATTTAACTGTATAATTAAATTCTGAATTTAATATAGGTTTAACTCTTTTTTGTAAACCTATTTGTATGTTTGTAGATATAATAGAATCTGTTGAGTCGTTAATTAAATTATGTATTCTAGAATAATAAAAACTTTTATTTAATTTATTTAACTTAGTATTAAAATATTCATTAACTGCTGATTTAGCTGCGTTTTCTATTTGTCCTTTAGAAAGTATTGTTTGTTTAGGATCATATGTAACACCAATATTTAATGAAAGATATGTGTACTCTGGATCTACAAACACAGGCATGATAGCTACTGGTGTTTTAGGATCAATAATTCCGTTCTTAATATTATCTTTATCTTGTTCAGTTATAATTTGTCCCGATACTGGGTTCAATGAAATAAACACTCTACCATACATAGGTGGATCGTTTTTCTCTCCTCCCCAAACGGAAACAGATTGTATGTTAGAATTACTTGCTAATATTAGAGTCTTATAATCTTGTTCTGTAACTGCTCTATCTCTTGTAGAGTTAAAACGGGGTGCATTAAATCTAATCTCATCTATTGATTCTTGTATTGCTCCTCCTGATGCAGGACTTGATGTTGTAATACTTACTGTTTCTGTTGCTGCTGATATTGTAGATGAACATGCAAAAGTTTTACACCCATTAGGAGCCGCTCCTGATGATGCAATATAATCTACAATTAATAAATTGCCTGTATCTAATTTTTTGCCTATTACTCCATCTCCAAATCTTAATTGGAATAAACCATCTATTCCTTCTTCTATCCAAAATGTTTTTGTGTCTGCTTTTACATCTAACATTGTAGATGATACTGGCCAAGTGCTAACTGATAAATCTGAAAGTGACTCTTGTACTTGTGCTCTTATTGTTGTTGTATCAACTTTATTATTAGGAATAGTGTATGGGCCTGAGATATTAGCTGCTGGTACTGTAAATTCGTTTGATACTCTTCTACCTTCTTTTACTAATACATTATCAAATACAAATTGTGTTACACCGTTATTAACTACAGCTGATGTTGTTACATCCTCTATTGGATAGAATGAATATGTTTTGCCATCTTTTGCAGATGATAATGCTGTTCCTCTAGATAATACGAGTGTTGTACTTGAAAATGTTGATGGAGGTGTTACAGTTATTGAAACTGTTGCAGTTGAACCTAAATGAGATCTAGGTGTATATCCTAATCCTTTAGCAATTGAAACTACTGATTCTCTTTTAATAGCTGTATCAATAAAGTTTTCATTAGCTAACATGTGGCCTATCATTCCATTGTAATGGGTATTGTAAGACAACATATCAATAAGAACTGAGAGAGCAGAGCCTTCAAAGTTATAGTCTTCAAACTCTGATTGAGATTGTAGGAATGTTTTTAAGTTTGCTTTGATATCATCAAAGTCTAATTCTGATACATTTAATTGCGCCATCTATCTAAGCCTCTCCAAATTTAATTCTAGTTCTTGAGGTTCATTAAGTCCTATTACCTCAAAATATATTTTTACTTTATATTCGTTTCTATCATATAACGGTTCAACCACTACTTCATCTATTTTAACTCTTTTTTCATAGTTTGTAAATAAAGTTTCTAATCTTTTTTCTATGCTACCAGCTGTGAAGGGTGTCATAGGTTCAAATAACATCATCATTATATCAGATCCAAGTTCAGGATGAAACGGTCTTTCATTCATCTGTGTTTGAACCAATGTGTACATTGACTGTTTAACAGCCTTAGAATCTATTTTTTTGTTTAAGTCTCCAGTGATTGCATTCTTAGTAAAACTTAAATCAAAGTCTTTGTAGATTCTAGCCTTGTTCTGTCTGATGATAGCCATATTAGTATTTATACTTAAAAGTCAAAGTTTGGTAGCTCTATATCAAAGAAATCAGCGCCTTGTTTTTTAGATACTTTATCGACTTCTACATATATTTTACCTACTTTAGGAAGTTCAGGCAATTTGCCTCCTCTAATAAGAGCTACAGGATCAATGTCTGGAATAGATGTAGGTATACCCAATACTTTAGCATTGATTCCTTGTGTTTGCACATTAGGAACTAACTTACATATACTATCTAAATCCATAGCTCCCGATCTAAGTAGTCCTGCTAAGTTGTCTATATCAACTTCATCTACACCAGCGTATTTATCTTTCATATAATCTAACTGGCTTTTTAATTGTGGTAATGCTAAAACACCTAATGCAATAAGTCCTGCTACTTCTTTCATTTCATCTTGTAGGCTTTTAGCAGCTGCTGGTATTTCTGGGAAATTAATGGTAGGTATAGCATCGCTTAATTTATCCATTAAGCCTTGTGCTGCACTCTCAGCATTCTCTTTTAAATTAGCAAGTTCGTCCATACCAGGTATGTCCATTATTGCTGCGTCTATTTTGGCATTTAAAGCATCCACTTGGTCTGCTGCTGCCTTCATTGCTTCACTTGGTCCGCAACTCATTTTGTCCTCCTATTAGTCTGGGGCTGTGGTTGTTCCTGCCGAACTACCACCGCTTATTGTATGTGTATGTCCAAAGCCTGATTTACCATTAGATAAATGATCTACGGTTGCCGTGCTTGTTCCTGTTACATCTACATCTTGTGTAATATCTGTATTGCTTGCTGTTAATGTTTGTTGGTTCTCAGATTTTAATAATTGTGTATCTTGTGTCTCAATTTCCATTTTAGATTTAGATTTAAAGTGTCCTTCACCACCTGTTAACATTAACATATTACTACCAGATGCGTTTCTTAAAACACCACCTACTTGTTGAACTCTACTTTTAGATACCGTAGTGTTATGTGAAGCAGCGTATGTTTCTGTAACTGATTTGGATACAGATTCTGTTAAAGAACCTGTTACAGTTATATTTTGATTCTTTATAATTGTTTGTGCGTCATTTAAAGTTACACGAGCTGCTCTCTCGCCACCAATTAAATCATTAACATCAGTACTAACTTTTCTAGTATCACTACCTGTAATAGCTGTGTGTCTATCGCCATGTACTGTTAAGAAATAATCGCCTTCTATTTCTTCATACTTGTCTCCCTGGACAAGAACTTTAGCATCACCTACAATCGTAACATTACATGAACCTCTTATAACAACATTTTTATCTTGTTCAATAATTTCATAATCGGAACCTTTAATTCTATTTACTCTTGTTCCGTCTGCTTGTATTTCCTCATAGTTGCCTATAGGATGATACCAAGAATATCTTTCATTGCCTGCTGTGTTATCTGTTTCAGTTACAAAGCCACTTTCTGTTTCTCTAACTTGATTAAAAGGATACATAGATGTATATGTACCTAACTCTGTGGGAACTCCTGTTCCTCCACTTTTTAAATCTGCTTTTGCGTCCCAATATTTGGGTGTAAATTCTTCTAACTTAAATGTATCATATGGACCTTTAGCTCTTGCATATGGCTCGTCCCATTTTTCTCCGTCGTAGTCTTTCCCTTCTTTTTTATCTGACTGTCCTGTCATGTCAGGAGCTCTGGCTGTTCTTACTTCTGTAACTCTCTCTGCTCTTTTTGTAATAAGACTATAATGTGTTTCTGCTGCTTCATCTCTGGAAAGTCTAGGCAAGTCTGGTTCACCTACTCCTGCGAACCCTTCTTCTGCTGGTTCATCAAATCCTCCTCGAGGATAATTCTTACCAGGGTCGTTAAATCCGTCTTCTGTTTTTAGTTCTTCGTTCTTAGGTTGAGGTAATCCAGCTAAAGAACCTATGATAACAGGCATCTGTCCTTCTTCGCCGTCTGCAAAGAATCCTATAACTGTTGATCCTGGTAATAGATTAGGTGTTTCCATTATTCCAGATGTAGATGCGTTTGTAGGAGAATTAATAACAGATGCATATGGTAAATGTTTTGTGGGTAATGTTTCTGTATTACCTGTATGGTAACCCATTATCCTAACTCTATATCGTCCTGACTTTGTAATGTCTGCTCTGGACTCAATAACTCCTACCCACCATATCCAATCGGGGATATTTAATTTACCATAATTTTTATTTGATGTCATCATTCACTCCGTCATCCACTATTCCAATAGATTTTGCTAATCCATTTTTAACTATTTCCATCTTCATAACATAACCTATTCTATCTATTTTGTGTCTAATTGCTGTAATTAAATATGCTCCTGTCAATACATCATCTACAATATCATCGTATGTAGCATCTGCAGGTTTATCTACAGCTTTAGGATATGCTAACTTAATTAATTTACCTACTTCAATATCTGTTCTACCTGGCACATCCATTTCAAAAGTATAATCCTTAAATGAATTAAAGTAATTAGCTCTGAATAAAGTATTGTTTACTACTGCTGCGTTGGTTGTTTTTAATTTACCTCCAGGAATACCTTGAGGTGTTGATCCATATGCAAAACTATTTAATAATTTAATACCCATTTGAGAGTATGGACTTCTAGGAGTACCCGAAGGTACTGGTATGCCATCATCTGTATGGACAAAACTTTCAAAGTCTTCTCTTACATCGACATAGGTTTCTATTCTTTCTTTTGTAAATAAATCATATGCTCTTACTGATTGGGAATAATATCCAGAGTCTACTCCATCTAATGTGTCTATAGTTCTAGGTATTTTTAAATCTTCTATTGTACAATGTTTTTTACCTAAGTTAATTCCTATAAAGGTATCTCCGCCTCCTCTGTGAGGTACTTCTAATCCAGGAGTAGAATACACATATTCCTCAAACAGTTGTTCTTTTTGTACGGATATTAATTGTTGTAAAGAGGTAAAATAATAAGATTTATTACTTTCATAAAAGACGAAGTCCGATCCTACATGTTGATTACCCTGTGCATACTTTGTTAGGTATTGTAAATTTTGAGCTGGTGTCCAAAAATTAGATATGTAATTAACATTAGAAGCATGAGGTGTATCACCAATAACTAAAGTAGCTTTTTCTTTTGCTTCTACAGGTCTACGATATTCCTGCATATATTCTTCATATATATCTTCTACGATATCTTGTGTATTACCTGTGTATCGTTTGGATATAGGTATAGCTGCGTCAGATATACCCTCAATAGACATAAAACCTAACTCGTATGTTTGTGCTCTATCTGTTGTTAGGGATCTATTGTTTATAGAATAAACTTGAAATGATTTATCAATAACATTATCTGGAACATCTTCGTATGTAGCTGTTCTTAACTTCATTGTAATAAGTTCGCCACCACCAATACCATAAGACCCTATTAAGTTAATTGCATCGTTAACAAGTACTGTTCCGTGTATGTGAGGATTCCAAACATCTTCATAGATGTTTAATTCAATTAGATGTCCTACTAAATCATGCTCGTGCATATCTCGTGTAGTCAAAAACAATTCATCAATTATTAATTGACCGGGTTGTTGTAGGTTTTCCTCTGATTTAATATCTGTCATGATGTATTACTTAACCAATTTCTTATATTGTACTACTATGTCCTTTAAGAATATTTTATCTAATAAATATATCTGTTTTTTAGTTTCGTTTAAATCTTCTTCGTATTCTGTATTTGTAACAGCTTTAATCTCTCCATTAGCTAATCTTGTTGCATTCCAATCTACAATAATATCAGAGTCATCTGATTCAACATAATGATGAACATCAGTTCCATTATTGGAACCATATTTGTCTGTAACATAATCAGCTAATTGCCTAGAACCTTTAGGCCATTCATCTACAACATTAACAATATTATTAGATAACAATACAATCCAATGATACTTTGTAGAACCATAGTAATTATATGCTACCTGTTCTGCAGTCTCGCCATCGTTAACATACATAGCCACAAGGTTCAATCTGTTTTTAAAATATTTGTCTATGTGTACTCTTCTAAAAATATCAGGTACAATAACTTGTCTTTGTTTTTTATCTTTATCCTTCCAAGGATACAATATTGTTGGTAGTGCTTTAAAATACATTTATAATCCTGCCTCGATACGATCTTTTGTAAGTGCTTCTAGTTCTACAAATTGTAATTCCATTGTAATTTCTGTTGCCGCACCGCCTGAATCTTTAAATGTATTAAACGATCCATCGGCACCATATACTATTTTACAATTTTTTAATGCACAAGATGAAATTGCTGGTAAGTGAGGATTTTTCTCCATCTTACCCGTCTCAGAACTCAATGTTTCAAATACTAGACTAAACTCTGCTGGATATATTAAAAATAAATCCCCTGGTGCTTTTGCCGGGTGCATGTGTAATCTAAACTTTCTAATTAATTCTTCTACTTGATTTTGTTCTGCTTTATTCCTAGGAGAGAAAGTGTAACTAAATGAGAACTGCCTAAAGCCCATTGATTTAAATAATTGTTCTTTGTATGGGTTATTAACTTTCTTACTTGAAGCCTCGAGTACTGCTCCCAAGTCCATACTAGCTCCTAAAGCTGATGGTAATGCTGCTGCTGTTGCAATTACTCCTCTGGCTGCAAACTCTCCTGTACCTGATAAATCTCCTAAACTTTTATTTCCTGCTCCTAAGTATGCTCCTGCAACTCCTGTATCCACTTCGTCCCAATTAGCTGCGTATGCTGCTATAAAAGATTGAGGAACATAAAGTGCAATGTCATCTACAAGTCTTATTGTTTCTGTCGGTGTTGCCATTGCTCCAGATACTTCTCCAGCTATTCCAGTTGCCGCAACTGTTAATAAACCTTTACCTAAAAGGCTTGCTCCATCACCTGTAGCTGCTTGTGCTCCTTTTGCTAACATACCTACAGCTGCTGTTAGTTGTCCACCTCTTTTTAATGCTCTTTCATAGTTTTCTTCTTTAGCTCTGTTTTGAGATGTATAATCTTTAGATAACGCTGCCTGTGCAGCTGCATGTTCTGAGCCACCCGCCTTTTTCTGTGCCGCTGCTGGAGCATAGGTAGATCTTTCATTGATATAAAATCTAATTGCATTTGGCATTGATGTTGAGCCAAGTTCCTGCGGGTAATAATTTGTTGCCATTTAATTGCCTCTATAAATACTAGGTATTATAGTGTTATTTATATGGTTTACGCGAAAGAAATATATAAAGGAAAGTTTATTCCTAAAAATCCTGCAAAGTACTTAGGTGACTTTACATCTATTACCTATAGATCCTCCTACGAATTAAAGTTTATGAACTGGTGTGATAAGAATAGTTCTATAAAAGGCTGGAACTCTGAGGAGATTGTAGTCCCTTATCGTAGTCCTATAGACAATAGAGTTCACAGATACTTTGTAGATTTCTATATAGAAGTACATGAACAAGACAAAATTAAGAAGTATTTAATAGAAGTTAAGCCTAATAGGTTCACTAAACCTCCTGCAGTAGGTAAGAGAAAAACAAAAAAATACTTAAATGAGATAGCACAGTATGCTGTTAACGAAGCAAAGTGGAAATCTGCAATGGATTTTTGTAAGTCTCAAGGCATGGAATTTAAGATAGTAACTGAAAAAGAATTGGGTATCTAGTATAAATACTATTATGGACAGAACACCATTTGCAGATATAAGAACAGCAGCGAATCAACAAGAAAGATCGCATCAATGGTATGTCAGTGCAATTAGAAAATATGCACAGGGTATAAACACTTATGACGAAGCGAGACAAACAGACCTAGGTAAAGTATCTAGAAGATTAGAAATAGGTAAAATGTATATGTATTCTTACGATCCAAAGCATAAAGCTACATTACCTTACTATGATACATGTCCGCTTGTAGTAATAGTAGAACCTACATCGAATGGATTTAGTGGCATAAACTTTCACTATCTGCCTGTACAGGCTAGAGCAGAGTTACTAGATAGGCTAGTAAGAAAAAAGATGCCATGGGATCAAGACATGGATCAAGATGAGGCTACATTAAAAGCTAATTGGGCAATGTTAAAAAACTTTGGCAGGTTCCCAGAAACTAGGGGTAGTATTAAACAATACTTATCTCGACACATAACAGGACAAATGATAGAAGTAGATTACAAACATTGGAAAACAGCAGTTTATCT
>Ga0181397_1000092_pt1 | contig 32343 bp, 45 predicted proteins | sample 20SPOviralmetaG_FD_130126 | JGI IMG/M metagenome (GOLD analysis project Ga0181397, IMG submission 130126) | Marine viral communities from the oligotrophic San Pedro Time Series (SPOT) site, San Pedro Channel, CA, USA - 20 SPOT_SRF_2011-02-23 | ecosystem: Environmental > Aquatic > Marine > Strait...
AAATACTGTTCCAGGTGGTGCTGTATCAAGTGAAAATTTTGTAAATTTAAGCTTGAATGGACTTAGGTCAGGTACAGGTGGAAACTTGCTTAAAACAAAGACTGATAGTACTGCAAACCTTGCAGAAGGTGTTAATAATAGCGAAACAGCAATAGATGTAACCGATGGAAGTCAATTTACTGCAGCACAATATATACAAGTTAATAATGAAATTATGAAAGTAATAAGTGTAAGTACTAACACTTTAAATGTAGCAAGAGAAGAAAGTAGTTTAGATAATTTAGCAACAGATGGTAGTCAAAATGTTGGTGATTCACATACTAATGGTACAGATGTATATCATGCAAATCCATTTGTTCCCTATGCTTTTCCTGATGACTTGACTTTTGGTAGTGGTCCTACTCTAGTAGTAGGATATTTAACATCTTGGCTTGATGGAGTAGATGGTGGTGGTGGATATGGTGGTAATACTACCAACATAGGAATGAAGTTAACATTCTACACAAATGCAGGTACAGGTAGGGCAGCAGATGTAGATGGATATATAGGAAGATAATATGATTTATAGAGATAAAATACTTGACATAAAGACTAATAATTTATTATTTTCTTATGGTGAGGTACATACAAATCATATTTGTAATGTTTTTACTTACAATAAAAGGAGAACCAATGAGCGTAGATAGTACTCAAATTAAAAATCTTATTAAAGATGTATGCGTTCAGTTAGGAGAAAAGTATGCGAAAGCTGAGGCTTTGGATATTGTCTATGCAACTGGACTTGTGGAAAGCAAGTACGAATACATTGAACAGATTGGAGCTGGTCCTGCTAGAAGTTTCTGGCAAGTGGAACCTGAAACGGCTGTCGACAATTGCAAGAACTTTATATCAGCTAGGCCTGAACTTATGCAAAGGGCTGCAGATATTCTTGGAATTGACCCTTATCACTTTATTGACCCTCAGCCTGATAATTGGGATTGGATTCTTCGTACTAATATTGCTGCTGGTGTTTTGCACTGTAGGATTAAGTACTGGCGTGTACCAGAAGCTATCGAGCCTGGTCCCGAAGGATTAGCAAAGTATTGGAAACAACACTACAACACTGTTGAGGGTGCTGGTAGTGTAGAACATTTTTTATTATTAACAAAAGGAAAGATATAATGGCAACATTGTCGCAAATATTAGCTGGATTAAGAGCAGACCAACAGCTAGGTCAAAAAGAAACATTAGGAATGTTAGGTGAATCTATTTTTGAATCAGAGCAATCTATAAAAGAAGGAACTAGAGCATATCAAGAAGCAGCAGATAAAGCAGGGTTAGACATTCAGAAATACGGAGAGAAAGGAGCAAAGATTGATACTGTTCAAAGAGCTTTGAGTCTTATTCCCGGAGCACAAATTCCTGCTGCTATTTTAGGATTTGGACTTAAAAGAGCTAGAAAAAAACCGAAATTTACTTTTGATGTAAATAAGGCAGCACCAGGATTTGAAGGTAGACTGTTTGCAGACCAAGCAGGAAAAGACTTACTTTCATCTGTACAAGGGACTAGAGATATTGTATCGCAAGCATTAAAAGGTTCTTTCTTTAATGATTTAGTTTCAACAGCTACTAGTTTATATGGTTCATATCAAGCAGCAGAACTAATGGGAACTGTTTCTGAAGGAACTACATTTATGGATTTTTTAAAAAAAGCTGGCGATACTACTCCAGCCGCTCCAGATGTTTCTGATACATTTTTACCTAACCCACAAGACCTTGTTGATAAATATGGAGGTGGATAATGGCTATAGAATATAAAACATTGGAACAATTGTTAGAAGAAAGAGGTCTATCTATGGATGCTCTTAAAGACCCCGGTCAAAGATTTGGCTATGGTTCTGGTGGAGAGTATGGACAATTCTTTTCTCCTTTTGATATAGAAGGGTATCAAGAAGGTATACAATCTTTAAAAGGATTAGAGTCTTCTTTGATGGGAGGAATTGAACAACAGTTTGGATTCCAAGCAGGAAAGCAAAGAACTGGATTACAGTCTCAGCTTCAGAAAATACAACAAGCTGGAAAACCTAGCGGTCTTACTGGTGGAGCTCAAGATAGATTGATGAGCATGGCAAGACAAGCTGGAAGTGAATCATATGGAGACCTAGCAAGACAAACTTCTCAAAGAAGAACTGCTACTCAAGAACAACTAGGTAGTCAATATGGTGCATTGCAAGGTATGTTTACATCTTTCTTAGGAGATTCAACAACAAGAGCATTACAAATCACTCAAGCAGACCCAACGGGTGGAAATCAAGGAAGGCTTGTTACTGCACAAGACATAGAATCTTTTAATTCTAGATTAGGAATGGGAGATAGAATGAGTTTTAATGCTGCTGCCCAAGGTTTAATAGGGCAAGACTATCAACAATTAATTGACTTATATGGAGATTACGGACAAAATGGCTAGAAGAGTTATAAACCCAACATTATCAAAATCTTTAGGACAAACAGCTTTTGAAAAAGCTATGGATACTTTAAAAGATATTACTACAGAAAACGCAAAAAATAAAAGACAAAGTGAGTTGATTGCATATAATAAAGATAAAGATGCTAAAGACCTTCTTTTAAAACAACAAGACAATAGTATTAAAATGGAATCAAGTTTTAACAAAGATTACTTTGTAGATGTAAGAACTGAAATAGAAAAAGGAACCATGCAAGGTTATAATAATGCAGAAGCACTTCTTGGAATAAGAGATGATGGTTCTTCTATATATGACATAAGACGAGATAGAATGGTGGGAGAAGCCAATAAAGATTTATATAAAGACTCTAAGGGTTGGATGGATGTTATAAATAAAGGTAGAGGTGCATTGAAAGAAATATCTTCTGACCTTGCTATTACATCAGATATATCACAACCTATATCAGAGCATGAAAATGCGAGGGCTAGAACAATTAAGAGAGTAAAAGATGGATTACAGCCTTATTCAGATTTAGAAAAAATGATGACTATGCATAAAAAGATTGGCTTATCTGATGAATTAGGATATGATGATAAAGAAATAGGAGGATTAACTGCATCTACAATTAATTCTGGTATGAAATCTCTTTACAAAGTTATGGGAGATTATGAGAGAGTTAACGCTCCTACTGAAGATAACTTAGAAGCATTTATAAACTTACAACCAGCAGGTTCATACGGTTATGATATAACTAGATATGAGAAAGCGTCTGTAGACTTTAGAAAAATTTCTACTGAAAATGCAAAAGAAGCATTAAGACAGATAAAATCTACTATACTACTTAGAGAACCAGGAGAGCAAACATTCTTTCAACAAGTTGGTCCTTATAGAAAACAAGAACTTGTTAATACTATTGGGGGCTTAATTATTGAATCAAACCCCGAGTTAGCTAAGCTATCGAGAGAAAAATTAGCCGAAGCCTTAAATAAGGATAAAAATATAAAATATATGTCAGAACAATTTTTAGAATACATTGGTCCTGAATATGTAGACTTTTTAGAAAAAGCTAATTATAATTTACTAGGCATATAATATGCCAGAACAAGACAAAAAACCAGATTTTTCAGCTGGATTAAGACTTCCTGAAAAACAGGAAGTAACCATACCTGATACTTTATCACTTAACTTTTCAGCTGGAGTTTCCCCGACTCCTACGGAAGTAGATACATATAAATCTATAGATGATTTAACCCCTAGAGACCTTGCTTCAAAATCTAAAGATGCACGCATAGGAGAGTTTTGGGATAAGTACTTACCTGACGTTTTAAAAGAAGGATATAACAACAGCATAGATGGTATTGCTCAAGAAATACTAACAGGTAACAAAAGATTTGGAGTTCCAAATAGAGATGTTGTTGATAGAGGTATTATGTATGATGTAGGCGTAGCGGCAGCGTCTTTTCTTTTACCTACCCCTTCAAATGTTGCAACATTAGGATTGGGTGCTGGTACTGGTAAAGTAGCACAAATTGCGGGTGGAAGAAAAGCAACTGAATTTATAGCAAATACAATGATAAAAAAAGGGTTTATGTCAAAGGGTTCTAAAAAAGAATTCGTAGACAATGTTTCTAGAATAGCTTTTACAGAAGCAGGTGCATTTGGAGCACAGGAAGGATTTTATACAGGAGCAGCTGAAATGAGAGATGCTGTAATAAATTCTGAATTTGATATATCTAAGTATCAAAAGATTAAAGATAAAAATAAAAGATATTTAGCAATAATGTCTGACATTGGAAAACAGTCCGACCCACTAGATTACTTGAGAGGTTATGGAGTTGGTGTTGTAGGAGCAGCTGGTTTTGGTGCTGCTAAATACGCTGGCACGGCTAATAAAGGAATTCTACTAAGCGGTAGAGCTAAAGGAAAATCTAGAGGAATTGAATCTGGAATTGCTGGAGAGGTTGGAGCAATAATGGCTTCATCTGGACTTATATATGAAAGAGATTTTGATGCAGAACAAAATAGTCCTTTTATGCAAAATTTTGTTCTAGCAGCAGGTATTGCATCTGCAGCTGGATTACCTAGAAGTACATTTAACTCTTTAAGAGCTTCTTATAAAAAAGGTAAAAGTATACCTTTAACAGAGGTTGATGGAAAAATACTAAGAGGTTTAAATTGGGATGAAATATCAGAAATTATACCCGAATCTGTTGAGCTCCAAAGATATTTAAGACAAGGTTCAGATGTGTTCAAAAAAGTATCAGAGCCTTTAATTAGGTTGACAGGAAGAAAAGGAGACCCTAAAATAACAGAACAGGTTTCTTTATCGATAAAAGATTTAAATAAAAAAAGATTACCTGCTGGTATGGCAAGTGGACCTTATGCTAACGTAGAAATAGTTGGCTCACCTGTAAAAACAGGAGGAAAGAAAGGTAAGATAACTGTAGAAACTAGAGCACCGGAACCTATTCCTACAAGCCTTGATGCAAAGATAGATAGAAAGAGCCTGGAAGTTACAGAAACTGGAGCTAAGTTTAATGTAAAGATTGGAAGAAATACATACGCTTTAGATGAAGTAAACTCAGAATTGTTTTTAAAGAATTATACCTCACAACCTACATTAGCTAAAAATTTAAAAGATAAAAACAGAGGTTATTTTGCTTTAACATTAGAAAGAAGAAGAGCTTTAAGACAACTTAGAGCTGATTCTAATGCCGGTAAAAATGGATTACAAGAAGGAGATTATATAAGAGCTATAGAAAATACAGCTAATGAATATAATATTGAAAAATGGAGCAACTTAAAAGAACCTCCTAAGATAAAAGATATGACTGACGTTGAACTCAGATTAGTAACAGAGCAGTTTGGAGACATACAGTTTATTAAGAATCATGAAAACTTTATAAGAGATGAATTTGGTTCTGTACTAGATGATATAACTGGAGTAGAAGGGGAATCTGTAATTGTAAATTTTGGAAAAACATTAGTTGGTAGCTTAGGAAGTGATTTAAAAAGTCCTGCAGCTAGGACAGCTGTTAGACTTCTTTCTAAATTAGATAGAAATATTGTTACTGCTGCTACTACAAGAATAACAGATTTACAAAAAGCTATTGGTATGGATACCTCTGTACTTAGTATGAGAAAAGCTCTTCCTAGATTCATGACAGGATATAATCCATTTAGAAACCAAAATATGGAAAATTGGATTGTTGGAAATAAAGTAGAGCTTAGTAATGGAAAAACAATACCTTCCGGTTTTGATGAATATAGATTGTTAGATGCAAATCCTAAGCACCTAATTACAATGAAATCTAATGCTACTAAAATGATTAAAAAAGGAAATCTAACAGATAAAGAAGTTTCTTTCTTACAAAGAAGAATAAAAACAGTAGAGCAGATAAAAACCATAATGGATGAGACTTACGACGATGCTATAAAAGCAAAGATAAAGGTTGCTGGAAGAAAAGAATGGTACATGCCTTTTGTTATAAGTAAACCTATAAGAGATACTATTTATACTGAAACACTTTCCTTGAATGAAAAAATATCAAAACTTACTAGAGGAGACTTATCCCTAGACCCCGAAGTTGCTCTTAGGAATGCAGACGAAGCAACAAAAGCAAAAATAAAGAAAAGTGTAGAAGATTTTGTTACTAAATTAGTCAAGTCTAATGACCCTAATAAACAATCTGTTGGAGAAATTTTTACTGAAACAAGAAGGATTTTAGATAGAAAAGGTTCTGTTTTATCAGACGTACCTGAGTATGATGTTTGGGCTGCTGTAAATGCTAATATATATACAGATGGATTTAAAGTATACGCTCCTCTTGAAAAATCTAGAAAAGTAGTTGGTTCTGCTGGAACTATAGATATTGTAGCTGGACTTGTTGAGTCTAAGTCTAAGATGTTAGACAAAAACTTATTAACTCTTTTTACAGACTATATAAATGGTTCTACAAAACGTATTGAACTATCAAAAACATTTATGCCAGACGGAGCATTTTTAGATAAATTAATTTCTAGAATACCGGAAGGAGCAGAGATGTCAGGAATTGGTGCTGCCATAGGAAGAAGAGTAGGAAAAAATTCTTTAAACAAAGTAACAGGAAGTGCTGATGTACCCGAGTTTGTAATTAAAGAAAGAGATGCTATTAGGCTGGTAAAAGAATCTATAACCGGTGAAGATGCTCTTACTAGACAAGGATTATTCTCAAGAGGACTTTATAATGTTTCGGAGCTTGAAATGTTAAGTAAAATATCTTTAGGTACAGCAACCATACCAAACATGACTCAGGCTTTTATCTCTACAATACCTCAGTTGGGAGTGGGTTCTGTTGTAAGAGGATTAAGTAATTACGTATTTAACCCTCAAGTTAGAGATATGGTAAAACAATCCGGAGTTACAGCTCTTTCTTTGTTTGATGAAATTTTAGGAGGTAGTAGAGCTTTACAGATTGGTCAAGCTAGGTTGATAAAATTTTCAGACCCTACTCAAGCTTTTATAAAAACTTTTAAAGGTGAAATGGGATTAAAAGATTGGTTTACAATGGGAAAAGATGTTGCAGCAAAACCATTTATGGCAATTAATTTATTTAATAAAATGCAAGCTGGAGCTGCTGCTGAAGATTATATTAGAAAGCTAGTGATGATGTATGATGGAAAGATGGGGCTGGCTCAAAATTTAGAAGTTACTGCTACAATGCCTTTAATAAATAGAAAAGCTTATGCTAAGAATAAATTAAAAAACACATTTGGAATAGATGCAGATGAAGCTTTGAAATATAAGAAATCTATTATAGATAGAACTTATAATCCCGCAAATGCTGGAGAAGCTCAAATGAAAAAAAAGATTTTAAGAGGTATGGAATCATATGCCAGTGACTCTCAACAAGGAAGAAACTTTGATAAAGATGCATTAGCTTTAAATGATTCTTATTTTAAACCTTTTACGCTGTTTAAAAGATTCCCTATAAGACAATCTAAATATGCTCTCAAAATAGTTCAAGATGAAATGGCTAATGGTAATATATTGGCTCCTCTTTATTTAGCAGCTAGTGGTGCTTTCGGTGGTTCTTTAGCTTTAAAAGCTAGAGCAGATGTATTAAAATATGTGTCAGGAGACTTGAGATTTAATAGTGAGGAAGAAAGAACTAAATATGTTCAATTGGGAACAGGAAAAGAAATTTCTTCTGCAATGGCTGCCGGAGGAGTTTTAGGTGCTTATGCAGATATAATGGACAACAACGAACCTTTCAATGCTATATCTTTTCTAGTTAAGCCTGTAATTATTGATGATATTGAAAGAATAGGAAGTGTAGCACTAATGGCTAGATTGAATTTTTTTAGCAATGAATATGATTTGAATATACAGACTAGGAAAGCTATGATAAAAGCAGGTCCTACTTTTGGAAGTCTGACAAATGCATCATTATCTTGGCGTGCATATAAAGGAGACCTTCCTGAGTTTTTAGGAGGACCAGAAGGAAAAGAAGGTACGCCGCCACCTAAACTATATAGAGACAATGCGGAAACCAGAAGAAGTTATGTATTCCAAGAGATACAAAGAGTAATTCTTCTTGGCACTGGCCCAGGAGGTGTTCCTACAGCTAAGTATGAAGACAATGCAGACGAAGCTTATAAGTTAGCTGCAGACTGGAATAAGTCTCAATACGTAAAAGATATCCCAGCTCTCGCAATTAATCCGTATGAAAAGTCATTAAGGAATCCTTTTAATGAAAAATCTTTACATAAAAAATTTGTAAAAGAAGTGAATAAAAACAGAGAATATTACGAAGATAAAGACTTCGACACAACACAATACTTAGAGGACTAAGACTATGAAAAGTGAAGACATGAACAATAAAACATTAATGGACTATTTCGGAGAAAAGAGTGCAGAATTTGATTCTTCTGGAAGAGTATCTCCAGAGGAAATGGAACAACTAGAACAAATACTTATGGGTTTAGTAGACCCAGGAAAGAAGCTTAAGCTTGCTGGAACTGCAGCAAAAAGAAGTGGTAAGACCCTTATGAGAATCTTTGACGAATTGATGGGTAGAGGAGCTAAGCAAGCTGACGACTTAGTCGCTAGAAAACCTATTGATACATCTTATATAACAGGAAAGAATCCGAACGCAGTAACCATGCAGGACGTTTTAAAAGGTAATAAAAAAGCCTTGGATATTCCCGCTTTTGAAAGACAGCAATTAGGATTAGTCAAAAGAACCGCCGTTCCAGCTTCAAGAAAAAAGAACGTATTAAGTCAAGACGATTTGTTTGATGCTAATCTTAAAAAGAATCAGTCTGCAATAGCTAAATTACTATTAAATCGAGACACTAAAACTATAGGAGAGATATTCGACGTTTCTAAAAGAGGAACTGAATATTTTCCATCTGTTATAAGACAGCAAGGTAAAGCTGGTCCCGGTATTCCTAGTGATAGAGCTGCAAGCGACATAATGAAAGTGTTAGAATCTATTGCAGAAAGTTTTAAGTAGGTTACGTTGACTAACAAAGAAAATATAGAAACAAAAAATAAACAAAAAACATTGTCAGACATTTTAAAAGGTACTGATAATTTTTTATTTAAGACTGGACCTGAAGCTTTAATAGGTGGAATATCAAAAGGATTAGGTTTAGGGGTTGATATGTTGTCAGACTATATTAAAAATCCTGCTGAAAATATTGCTTTCGATGCAGCTACTTTAGGTCTTGGAAAAGGTATAAAATTTGCTGGTTTAGCTGGAGGTCTTTTAAACCCCAAAATTAAAAAAGGCTCAGTCTCTCTTTTTAGGGGCGATGAAAATATTCTACCTACAACTACTGCTATGCAAAAATTAGTTGAAAAAGGTAAACGTGTTGGTGGAAATAAAAAAATATTTAATAAAGATAGAGATAATTATCCTAAAGTTCTTTATTCTACTTTATTTCCTAATTATGCAGACAGGTATGCTTCTGGATATTCTCTTTCAGGAAGCAAAGAATTACCTGGAACTGTATCTCAATTTCAAGTTCCTTATGAATATATAATGAAAAAAAATAAACTTGCTAGTGCACGACTTGTTAAGGCTTTCGAAAAGGTACAGAATAAAATGGCAGATTCTCCATTTGAATATAATCATAATATGGCTGACTATGATTTAAAACGAGGTGAAACTAAGATTATGAGAGATGTTGGACAAGTTATAAAGGGTGCTATTGGTGAAAATAAATTTCCATCTCTATTCGAACTTGAGGAACTTGCTGAAATGGCTGCAAAAAATCCAGAAGAAATTACAACTAAAGGTATATACAGATTTAGAGAAGGAATTCCTATAAAATTTTTAGAAAACTTAGAGTTTGTTCCTGGAAAAAATACATCATACAAACAAAAGGAATTTTTAAACGACCCAAATAGGATAAAAGAATTAATATCCTATTTAAAAGAATTGCGTTAAAATGGAACGTCGGGCATTTGTGCTGCGACACTAGCTTCCGCTTCTTCTATAGTATCGTATAAGGTACAAGTATCTGGTGAGAATCCTACAGTAGCCTTCCCAGTAGAGCCATATCTGTTTTTAGCTACAACAATGTCTAGTCCAAACTTTCCGTGCTTTGCATTTTCAAAATTAACTGTCCAAGGGTAATGTGTAAAAGCTACAATCTCTGCATCTTGTTCTAGATTACCAGACTCTGCAAGGTCACTAAGCTTAGGAATACGTTCTGTTCTATATTCTATGTTACGATTAAGTTGAGAAACTAATATTACAGACATTTCCTCTGACTTACATAACCACTTATACTTTCTTGAAGTGTCGCCGATTTTTAATCTTAAATCCCTCATATCATTAGTAGGGTATTCTATAAGTCCTATATGGTCATCAATAACCACATCTGGCTTTATACGTCGTATCTCTCTAAAAGTTCCTTCTAAATTACTAATATTGTCAAACATAAATAATTTGTCGGTATATCTTTCTTTAATAACACTTAAGCTTTTCTCAATCTCTGATTTACTAGTGACTGCATTATGTCTTAACATGTGATAAGTTATTCCTTCTGATTCCATAGCAATAAACTTCTTCATCATTTCGGTGTTAGGCATCTCTCTATTAAACATAACTACTTTCTTTCCAGCTAAGACTAAATTCCTAGCAATGTTAGCAACGGTAGTAGTCTTGGCATTACCAGGTCTACCTGCAAATATAGTTATTTCTCCCTTTGTCATGCCTGATATAATATTATCAATAGGCTCAAATCCTGTGGTGGTCAAACTTCTCTTGCTGAACAAAGAATCCTTAGTCATAGACAACAAAGTGTCCAAGTCAAATTTTTGTCCTGGTTCTAGATTAAGTAAGGAGCTTGCCGTGTCATGCACGTTAACTAAAAGACTACTTATGTCGTTTGTGTCGTCAGATGCTTTATTAGCAATCTCTTGAGACTGTCTTATAAGTTTTCTTCTTAACCAATCTGAATGTAGTTGTTTTGCATACGACTCTACATTTGCCGTAGAAGGCACAGACTCTACTAGTCCAGTAATATAATAAGTAATACCTTTTACCTTACTAGATATGTTAACCATGTCTATAGGTATGTTTTCAGATTTTAAATCTATTATAGCATTCCATATCGTTTGATGTTTTTCTATATAAAAAGCGTCTTTATCTATTATATAGTCTTTTACTACATCTAAACATTTTTCATCTTTTAATATTGAGCCTAGTACAGCTCTCTCTGATTCTTCGTTGAATATTCCTAGTCCTTGCATTTATGGCACTCTCCTTTCACCATAGGTATTGTCTTGTATACAGACTGGTCTAAATATCCTGGCTCAAATTTATTACTGTCTTGCATTTCTATTGCCCAAGCTTTTTGACATATTGGACATCTAGTAGGAACTCTGACCATAGATACATTCTCACTACTAGGCTTAGCTCTCTGTGCAAAAAAATAAGGATTTTTCTTTCCCATTATATATAGGTCTACTATATCTTTATCAAACCAATCCTCATACCCCTCCGGGTCTACTTGTTTTAAATATAGATAGTAAGACATAAACTCACTTTTTTCGTGTTGCCACTCTTCTTGTGACTTATAAGTAAAGACACTTCTCATTTTATTCTCCCTGTATTTTTATTTAACTTAACTGAAAAGTAAGCTGAATTAATTCTAACAAATCTTTGTATCGAATAGTTGCATATATTTCCCCTCTATCTTGTTTAATAAGGGTAATATCGCAATCGTCTGGTGGTAAAAGGTAACTGGCTATAGATTTTCTTACTTTACATTGAACCTTCATTTTTCTTGAGGTTTCTTCATCTAGTAAGTAGTCTACAATTAAATCGACTTCTGGAGATTCGCCTAAACTTCTTCCGTCACTACCCCAAGCTCTCTTTGCATTGAAGCCATGGGATTGTGCGATGTCTACGCACTCCTTCTCGAATCGATTACCTTTTGCTTTTGATTTACATGCCATATTATAATTTACAAATTTGTTATTATTTCAGTCAACTTATTTCAAATGCTTTAATTTTTCTATATCAAATCTTTCTGCAGTCCTTTTAACGAATTCGTCAAAAACCATAAATGTCTCTTTCCACTCTCCGTTGTAATACACTTTAGTAACTACAGTATTAGCCAACATTATAGATTGCTCTGTACTTGTGCTGTGAGTAGCTATAACCCCTAGAGATACTTTCTTTGTAGCTCTCCAGTTATCGACAATCCTTTCTATAACTAGTCTTTGCCCAGTAGGAAATGGTGCGTCATCTTTTTTACAGTCTCCTATTAATAAGAATTTATTACCTACTTCAAAGCAAAAGTCAATATCTGTAGGAGAAACAAGCCCATCTTGTAATCCGTCAAATATTATTGATTGTTTGAATCTTTTTTCGTATAAAATTGGTCTTTTCATTTTTTTTCCTTACGAGAATGCCCCTCTAATCGATTATAATTACATTTGCGACATAAGTGTCGTCTAACCTGCCAAATGTCCATAGAGGGGTAACCTCATTTGTTATTTTAGTTTAATGCTCTTTTTTGAGAAAAAATCATATTTTTATTGCAATCTAACCAAAAAAAGGACAAATCTATATGGTCATCTACAATACTTATATTGTATCCTTCTTTAATCATTTGGCTAACTACTTTTTTTGTAACTGAAGGGAATGCTCTATATCTAACAAAGCATTCATTGGTTGACGTTACTCCCGTCTTCTGTATTTTTTCTCTTATCATCACTTCTTTTTTTGTCATTTAATATCTCCCTATATCTTTTACGTAGTATGTGGACGAGATATTTTTCCTCTCGCCCACTTATATCTACTATTGACTTACGTCCTAGCTTACTAAGACGTTTAGTGACAAGGACCTCTGTTATTCCCTTGTCATATCCCAAGAGTTCTTGGAACGAATTCATAATGCTATTCCAGTTAGAAATATCCATTAATCACAATTGTCACAAAATCCAGGACCAAGAGTTTTCTTAGCAGAGTCTATTATATCATCTGCTGCTAAAATTACCTCTTCTTCATGTTTGATAAACTGAGACTGGAATTGAGCTTTTATAGAAGTTCGAACACTGGAAAAGCATTCTTCTTCTCCTTCGCATCTATGCTGCTCAATCATCTCAATCAGTGACATTAATTGCTTTTCGTCTAATGTTATAGTATAGTCCATTAGAATGGCAATTCGTCTTCCGTCAATGGCTTCTCAACTACCCTGTTTGATTTGAATACGTTGATAGCAATTGGTGTTACTCTTGTCTCTCCAGATTGGTCAGTCCATTTATCATGAACAACCTTGATAGTAACTGCGTTACCTGAGATATCAGATTCCATTACCATAGGAAGAAGGTATCTTCCCTGGTCGTCCTTTTTCATCTCGAATCCACAAGCCTCGGAGAAAATCATGTAACCTTTATTGTTACCTTGATTATCCTCTAGCTTAGGATGTTTGTCTTTATCCGGAGTTTTAAACCTAAAGTATCCTTTAGACTTAATTTCCCTACCCTTTAAATCTGGGTATCTTTTGTCGTCAAGCTTATAACTAGCTTCAAAGATATCGCTGATATATTGGTTCTTTACAATAATATCTTTTTTGATAGTTAGTTTACTGACAGTAGCTTCATATGTTCCTTCTTCTATAGTAGCATATTTCTTGCCACTAGTATCGTCAGAAGGATTATAATAAGCTACATTGTTATCTATGTCATTTAAGACATCTGATACATTACTCATCTTTAGACTCCTCTATTTTGAGTTTAGACATTACTTTGTCGTAATTGTCTGTGTTTATTTTACCAGATGATAAAGCAATCTCGACTTTTTCTGCTTCCTGTACATCTAGCTGTGACATGACTAGTAGCAATGCGTCATACTGATTTTGACTAAGAGTCTTATCAACGTATTGTTTCCTGTACACGTCATCTGCAACATTACATAGTCTGTTAACTGCAACTTTAAATGCATCTGAATTTGCGGCTTTTAGGTCATTACCTAAGTCCACGTATCCAGCTCCACTTCTAGCTTGTGCTATTCTATGTGCTGCTACTGAGTCAAAACTACGTGGTATACCTTCGTCCATAATCTTTAGACGTCCATGTACTACTATAGCCTTGTCTCCAAGTGTCTCGTACTTTATTACTTCCCAAGACCAGACAGGATAATGTTGGTTTAATCTCCAACGCATATATCCTTCGTCTACGTAATCAAAACCATTTCTACTTTTAACTACATCTTGAGGAGTAGGTGCTTCTGAGACATTTTGGTGTTTTGAAATCAAAGAACTTTCTTCATAGATTTCTGGTCTACTAGACTCTATGTCGTCAGATATTTGTTGAATATCTTGTTTCACTAAGTCTAACTCACTCATTTTACCCATTTACACTCCCATTATTATATGGACATAGATTTCTTACGTCACAATAAGATTGACATTTTCTTCCATTCCATGTTTGTTCACTACTACATTTCTGAGGCAAGTTTCCAGTCTCTAGAGCTTTAGTTAATTCATCTCTAGCTGTTAAAAACCTATTTTCTAATACCTCATCGTCATATTTTGGTACTTCGATTAAATAAATATGCTTATCTAATCCTCTATCTCTAGACACTGCTAGACCTCCGTCTCTAAGTGTAACTTGTATGTACATGTTATCGACTTCGTATCCTGATTTTGTCAAGAGATATCTATACCAGTTTAATTGCCAACCCCAGTCTCCGTATTCTGCTAAACCTTCGTCGCGGTACCATTGTTTAACCATTTTAGGAGAACCTTTTCTTCCCCATTTACCACTCGATTTGTATTTAGCTCCAGACGGGTCTGGTGTTAGATTGTATGTCATCCCTAATAATTGAGCACATTTATAAGAACCGGTATTTTTATAGTCTAATAACATCTTAGTTTTCTTGTCATACAAGTCTGCTATTCCAGTTATATTAAACTCTTCTAATTTCTGTTCTAGTAGATGTCTATCGTCTTCGTGTTTTTCTAGTCTAGAATGGTGCATAGTTCCTGCTAAGGAGAATGCTCTATCTTGTGGGTCTACAAAGTAGTCCTTAGTCCTTTTTAAATAGGATTCACAAGTTCCAGTTAGAAGCTCAGTAGTTGATGGCTTTCTATTAGGGTCTCTTTCTTTCGACATTTCAATTAAAGTCGGTAACGACATTCCCATTTCTAGGATATCTACATTACCTTCTCTTACATCGTCAAAAGAGACTGTGTTACCATTTGGGTATTTGAAACCAACGGCGGGCACTTTTTGTCTCCTTGGAATTGACGTAGTCTAGCATTAGACTATGTAATTTATCTTTAATTGATACACCTTCTTTTAGGGTTCTAGATTTGAACTTTATCCAAAGTTTTTTATCTACAACAAAAGAAGTTTGATATCTATTTTTCATAAAGCAATATACATATTAAATTTTATTTCAGTCAACATAAACTTTATAACTTTATAAATTAAGTTCCATTAGTTTACTATCAACATCTTGCTTTTCATCGTCGGGTATAGAATCAAAATATTCCGACAAAACACTATAACCCTCTTTATATCTATCTAAGTCATAAGCTAGTTTTTTGACTAGTTCTTCTGTTTGAGCTATATATAAAGTTAATTGATTTTGACTAAAACCTATCACTTCAGTTTCTACTTTTAGACTATCTAACAACTTATTGCCAGTAGTCCTATTATCTACTTTACTCATTTACTTTCCTTGTTATTAATTAACTCTACAAGTTTCTTATCAAACTCTTTTAAAGTCAATTCTCTGTTTAATTTTACCGACCCATTTGGGTGGCATGTAAAAAATATTTCTTGCGTCAATCTAGGTATAGTTCCTTTATTCAGTTTTGTCATTCTTCCAGTCCTCCCATTGTCCCCACAATAAATAGTTATTTATTAGTGGTTTTATATTTTCTTTTCGATATTCTTCATCTTCACAAGCGTCTAAAAACCCTTCTTCCCAACCATAAGGAAATTTGGTTTTGTCTACCCACTCTTTTACTATTTTAGTTATTTCTTTGTCAGTCATTCTTCCTCCAATTCAAAGTCTGCCCAGTCACGACAATCGCTACATATAGCTACACCTATGTCTCCGTCTTCTACTAACTCTGTCATAGCACTACCACCACAACAACTGGACATCCAGACACAATCGTCTCTATCTTTAATTTCTATGTTACCTTCTTCATGCTCTATCATCTACGACTCTATTTCAGAGTTATCAAATTTGTCTAACTCTTCCCAAGTTTCTGCACTATCATAGTCGTCGCTAGTCATATTATCTAGAGCATAGTCATTATTCTTCTCTTGCTCTGCGTCTAGCTTAGCTTGGTAGTCGTCCTGAAATTTAGGTTTACTATGTTCGTCTAGTTCATAGTTTTCTCCAGTGTTATTATTAACTAGTTCACTAGCCCAACCTGCCCCTGGTATGTATGTGCATTTTATTCTAAATCCTAGACTATGTAGTTTTGATGTCGCATTTATTATTTGTGTCTGTAATCTAATTGCTTCTTTACTCATTATTACCTCCATCTATTCCCTTGCCTTCCATTCCTGGAAAAGGTCTAGGTTTTTGTTCTTCTGCAAAGTAGTAGTCATTGTCATAAGTGTCGCAGTTATAATCTCCGTCTAGCCACACTAATAAGTTACTTTTTACTTCGTCGTATATTTCGTCATAGATAGAATCTAAATCGTAATTTTCATTAAATTCTCTTATTGCGTAATTTACTGCGTCTTCATTATTCTCTGCTTCTACATCTACAGTAGTCTCAAAACTAGTCATTAAGTCTGAAATGTCATATTCTACTGGAATGCTTACTCTTACTTTATATTTCTTATTCATTATTTTCTCCGGTTAAAGTGGTGGATAGGTTTGCCAACCAATTATACTCGCAATTAAATATCAGGGAAAGGCGGGGTTTAATACCCGCAACTATCCTTATAATAGTTTTTAATTGTTTATATTTATCCACCACAAGTTTCATATTCTTAACATAATACATATTATATATGTAAAATCCAAGCTTTTTATTGTCATCTGTCAATTATTTTGTCCTTTCTAGTCGAGCTGTCATCGAGCTATCATACTAATATTATAAAAATAAATCCAAAAAATAGCAGACAAAACCGATAAAAACGTCGATTCTGTCCACTATTCTCTTTATATGCTACAAGGTATATTGAAGTAATTCCTCGTTTCTACTATTAACGTCAAATATATTTCCAAGTTCACTTGCATAATATGTTTGTCGTATTCCTGGATAGTCAATTAAAGGAAACTGACTACCTAAGCTATCTACGTATTTGAATGACATTGTCTTTTTGTCAAACTCTACTATACTTGTTCTATTGTCAAAACACTGGTCTATATGTTCTTTATCTGCGTTTATCTCAACCATTCGAGACTGCATAAATTTTGCAGTTTCGTCAGATATGTTGAAAGTGTCAAATATATTACTTATAGACATTACTGCTTGTTGTGGTCTCGTTCTCACGTGATTCAACATAGGTTGTAATAGATAAGGTTTATCTCTTTTAGGTAATCTAAGATAACGTCTCATTTTCTCACTATCTTTCATATAACCCTCAATCGACACAGAATCTTTACCATAAGTATTATTAGCTTCCATATTTCTTATCTTGTTGTCAATCGCTCTATTATACAACGATTTAAACATTCTAGACTGATTAAGGTTTGGGTCGTATGCAAACTCGTCACGCATACTCTGCCCTATTTCATAAGCAGTGTCTACGACATTAGACCAGAATATAGACCAGTGTCGCATTTTGTCGGGATTCAATGTTCCTGCGTGGTATCTTATCTCTATACCTTGATTGGCTTGAAAGTGACAATGTAGATTAAATCCATGATAACGCTTATCGTTATATTTGTCGTTTGTAAAAGAACCATTGTCATACCAAAAATCGACGAATGCGTCTCTACTTGTAATATAAGAAAAGTCGTTAAACGACTGACTGACAGGCTTACACCACCTACCATTTAATCTAGACGGAGGAACCCACGTATAGACGTGAGGCTCTATCAACTTAACTAGTAAAGTTAAGACAGAAAAATGATACCAGTCATAATCTCTGCAGTCTATATGTAAATGCATACCACAATGTCTACTTACGTAGGCACCATTCGCATGCTTCAATACATTACATATCGTCTGAACGTCCTTATGGAGGATATCGCCTCGTCTAGGTTGCATAACTACTTCTGTCCCATGCTCGTGTTCTCCTCTTCTTACGGAACCGTCTCCAGGAATATGTAGTCTACCTAAATGCCTATTGTCTTCAGGGTCGTTACTTCTTAACAAAGTATCGGGTTCCCATTCGTTTGATTGGTCATAACCCATTCCTTCTAATCTACTTTGTGCTATAGACATATCTAGTTCAAATCTCAAATTACCTTCATCTACATAGTTATGGAAATTAGTCTCTATCTCAATTCCCATATATCTTTTAGAAGGTATTAATTTGAAAGTGTCTCTAGAATAGCAGTCTTTGTAAGGACTAGTAAAAGACTCTGCAGTTTTAACGTATTCGTTAGAATATACGTCCCATGAAGGATAATCGTCAGATGGTTGATAACAATCGTCGCAATAATATTCTCCTTCATTTTCGTCGTAGACAAAATTGTCATGAGAGTCTTCATGTCCACATTCATAACAACTAGATATGTTCTCACTATAACAATCGTCGCACCAAGGGTCTGAATTAACCCAATAGATATTGTCTACATGGGTTGTTTCGTCGCATTCTCTACACGTCGTGTAGTCCTCGTCGCAACTCTCACATATTTCGTCGTTATCGGCATTATAAACCGGTTCGTCTGTAGTTATGTCTGTGCTACAATCTGCACAACACGCAATTTCAGACTCTATCGCTTCGTTAATAGCTCTATCTGTCTGTGGCATTAGCTTCCTCTTCCCACTTTAAGCTGTCGTAGTATTGTTCTTCAGATATCTGTTCTTCAGACTTTATTTCGCCTGAGACATTATCTAGAAAATACCACTTCTGCTGTGTTTCGTCCCAAAACCACTCCTCCGGTCTACCTCCATAGACTTGTGATAGATGTAATGTCTCGTTATCTATCATAGACTGAGGAACTATAGGTTCCCATTCGTCGTCTGTAAGACTCCAGGCATTCGTCTGAACTTGTGTTGGGTATTTGTTAATCTGATATTGATATACTCTAGAATCGTATTTAAATGATTCTTTGACTACATTCATTTTCTCGTCAGTAAACTTACTAACGTCAAACGTGTAAAGTGTATTTTTATTTAAACTAAATACGTCTGCTTCAATGTTATTCGCTATCAATGCGTCTTCAATAAATTCCGATTCACTAGCATAAAATAACGTCTTCATTGACGGAATGTATGCTACGTGTAAAGGTCTATTACTTTCTCTGCATAGATATAATACCATTGGATTTGCTTTGACAAAAGACAACGCAAAGTCTGAGTCAAAATCTTTGACTGCTTCTTGTATGTTGTCGTTGTCGTTAATTGCTTTAAATATCAATTGAGAGTCTACCGGACATTGTTTGTCTAATTGAGTCTCCATTTCTTTGACATTGTAAACACAGCCATTATGAGTACCGACGACGTCGCCTACTCTGAAAGGGTGTGCATTTGATTTGACTATTGCTCCTTGTGTAGCAAAACGAGTATGTCCTAGCAATATAAATGAATCGTCTTTTAATGACTTAACAGACTCGTTATATTCCAAAGTGTCTACAAATTTACTAGACGGCAATAGTGACTTGTGAATCCTAGTCGAACTACCGACTCTTGCAATTCCTGACGATTGACTACCTCTAGTCTCGCTATCTATTGCAATTTCCCTCAATACCTTTTTGACAATATTTAATTGCTTCGTAGTATAAGGTGTCGGTGATTTCGCTATTCCATATATTCCACACATAGTCTAATCTCCTATTTTGGTTATCGTTACATTAATTGTCTTTCGACAAGTCTTCGTGACAAGGTCATAATCGACGGGAAAGGATTCCGTCTCTATGCTCTCGACAAAGCCTAGATAATAATTATGCCTTGTCACTATTAATTTGTCCCTATAAGGGCATAAGAGTTTTTTACTAGTCTAGCTAGTCTTATTGTCCTAGCAGACTGATTAGCTAAACTTCTCTTATTATGTTGCCATACATAAAATAAATCTTTTGTCAAGTTCTTATACTTGCGTCTTAAAAACCAAGCACGTCTGTTATAATCTAACTTTCTTTGCTCAGAAAGGGACAACGTAATTTGTCGTCCCTTATTATCTTTCTTCATTACTATCATTTTATAGTCTATCTCTCGTTATAATGTGTAAGCATTCTAACCCGTCGTTTACTGATTCATATCCGTTTGTCATTAGGTTAGCCATCTCTACGCATTCCGTCTTATTAATCTCTAAATCGGCGACTAATATATTTGCGTCTACTCTTACATTTAATATCGCTTTTTTAATACGTTCTAATTCATTGACTATACGTCTACGTTCTTTTATCTGTTCATCTATCATTTTACGTCCTCTCTCTTTCCTAGACATCATAGAGTCTAGCTTATTGTTTATATACAAAGTCTTAATCAAATCTTTTGTCTGTTTTGTGGGGTTAGACATTACCCGTCAATCTGTCTGTTACGTCTTGATTGTCTCTTTGCCTTGCGTAGACTTCTAAGTCCTTTTTCTACGTTTGACGTTTCTAGAACGTGTCTTCGGCTGTGTGTCTCATATTTGTCCATATAATTGCTATCGACTCTTAATATTGTATTGTCCTTTAAATACTTGTTAGCGTAAAGGGCAATGACTACGTCTGACTCTGCTTTAGACAAGCTCTCGAATACGTCTACGTCTCCTGCTTTGTCCTGATATCTAGGACGGACAAGCTCTATTGTAACGTCTACCCTTCCTTTATTGTCTTCTATTGCATAAACCTCAATTCCTACCTTTGGCTTCGGGACGTCGATTTCTCGTGTCCATAACTGACTGCAACAAGGACATTTATCAGTAATCGTCTTTTTCATTGTTTCCGACATATTATTTCCTTTCGTCGTTTTTGAAATGCGTTGTAGATGTAATTATTTGCATAGCAAAATATACAACTTTTTGACGACAATAACAAGCGACGTTCGGGTTTATTATGTCCAGCCTCAACTATTTTGTCGGGGTGGATTGAAAGCTAGGCGAAAGTCTAGCTTTCAGCTATAGTCCAGCTTACAGGTGGATTCTCACAGGATATAAAAAGAAAAAAAGATTATAAAAGACAATATAATCCTTGTGCCTTAACTTAGGAATGACTATTTTATAGGTATGAGTAACAAAATAACGCAGGGATTAGCAGAACTACTAAAAGCCAAAGGTATATCTGTTAAAGAAATGGAAGCACACAATGTTTCTGTTTCTGTTCCGGCGACAAATGAAGGACGCGTTGTTGCTAACGCGTCGAAGTTGGCACAAAGCAACGATAAATCCGTCTCAAAAGACGGAAACAGAATCTTGGAATTAGTTCAGGATTCATCAAGAGAGAAAGAGTTAAATTCTCTAATACGTAAACACGAGGGTGTAATGACTTATACAAAGCCCCTTAAAAATGCCGAAACCGGCGAAACAGAACAGACTGAAACGTTGCCCCAATTAAAGGACAATTTTGAGTCTAGGAAGGTATAATATAACCAAAGCCCCGATTTCTTAGGATGTTATCGGGGTTCCCCTATACCGGCTATAATTTAGCCGGTATAATGGGTATCGTCGGGGGTTAGAGCTAGACTGAGTGAGCGATAGTCTAGCTCTAAAGGCAGTCACTATTTATCTAGCGATACAGCTCATTGCTTTTTTTATTATTATATACAAAAAAATACCCCAGGATTTTACACCCAGGGTATCTTCGGTTACTATTTACAACACTGACCATGTCCGCAATGCTCGTCTTCTTCGTAGGTTGTACGTTCAAGTGCTTCAATCCTAACATCCCAGTCCTTAGCATACTTCATACCTAGGTTGTAACCCTTGCTAAACTCTGTGCTCAATGCCTGTACTATGTTAAGTAGCACACTGAATATCAAAGCCATTATTAGTAATTCAATCATTGTATTTCCTTTCGTTGTGACGGGAGCCGAAGCCCCCGCCGTTATTGTTATTTAGATTCTCTCCAACCCTGTACTCTTTTGCCGTAGTGGGAGTTAGATTTTACAATCTCAAGTACTAAGTTGCCATCATCCGTATATGATGTCTCATATATTTCATAGTAATCATCATCATTGTACTGGGCTAAGGTTCTTATTATGATACGCTTCTCTGTATCAATCTTGGTCCCATTCTCTGCTATGCGTACTATATCATCTATACTATTTGTTTCCATTGTATGTCCTTTCATTGTTATGTTTATTTCTGTCATGATAGATATTAGGGGAGCCAATATTAAGAGTCAAGTAAATAATGCAAATAAATAAAAATAAATAGCGAGGGAGAATATACAATATTTAACGAAGGTTATCAGAAAACCAAATTTTCAACCTTTTTTTGGAATTTCCAATTAGGAATACCCCCGCCGGCTTTTTAAAACACAAAAGGGACACACAAAAACCTGCTATTTTTCAACCAAGTAGCAAATTTAGGGGTTATAACGGTATATAATATAAATTTCGGGGCTTTCAAAAATTTTGCGATTTGTTTTTTAGGAACACCCTCTCCGAGCATCGAACATTATTTTAAATTAAGATTTAATAATTTAAGCATTTATTGAACATCGAACATTAGTGTTTTTTTTCGTCCTTCGGACTGTTAAAGTTAGTCTGTTTGCTTTACTTGAGTCAATATATTTCTTTATTGTTAACCCTTTTTTTGTATTTGTAGCCAAATATAGAATATTGAGTACTAAGAACATTGAGTTATTGACGTGTCGTGCGTTTTTTTAACAAAAATACAAGTTTTATTTGACTTGTGTAGTAGTTTTTATGTAATTTGCATACACAATTAACAATATGGGAGTATTATGAAGAAAAAAACAATGGGATTACATATAGGTGGTCATGATTATAATATATTAGAACTATCATTGGAACATGAGGATAGTAGTAAAGAATTATACGGCAGACATCTAGTAAAAGAGAATTTAATACTTATTAATAAGGATATCCACGATTCAAGAAAGAAAGAGACCTTGATGCATGAGATATTACACGCATTGTTCTATAATTATGGATTAGAGCACGATGAAAGCAAAATAGATGCAATCTCCAATGGATTGTTTCAACTAGGCGTAGCGGACTATTTATGGAAGAAATCACAGAAAAAATAATAAAAGCCAAAGACCAGCGAAATTATGCGTTGGTTCAGAAGCTTCAACAGCAACTGGATGCATTCATAATAAGAAAGCTAGAAGATAAACGAGATATGGAGGATTTTCCAAAACATGGAACAAAAAAAAGAAACAGCTGAAAATACAGTATTACATATAAAAGACAACTTTCCTGAAACAGAACACGAATTTCAAAAGATACTTAATACTATGTATATGACATTTTGTAAAAAACAATTTGACTACGGTCCTGGCAATATTGCTATGGGAACTCAATTAAAATCAGAGGAAGAAGTCAATATAGCCTTATTAGGTATTATAGTAAGGTTGAATGATAAGATAAACCGACTAGTTAACCTATCAACTAAACATAACTTCAAGGCACAGAATGAGCCTATAGAAGACGCGTTTTTAGATACTGCTGTATATGCAGTGATGGCGTTAATAGTTAAAAACCAGAAATGGGGTAAATAATGGCTAAAGCTAAAAAAACAACCGCAAAGAGAACTCGCAAGGTATCTTTTTGGGATAGAGTAGCAAACGGAGTAGAAAAACTATTTTCTTCCGCTTTTCCTAAGAGAGGTAGATAGTGCCAATAAATAGGTGGACAGAACATGAACTTGAAATTTTAGATAAATATTCTAAAACAAACAAGTCTGCATTCGAATTATATCAAATGATTAGAATCCAAGGATATAATAGAACGTATAAAGCAGTGACTAGAAAGATAGAGTCTTTAGGTTTAAGAAAACCTGAAAGATATTCTACTGGACATGATATGACTATTGGTTACCTAGATATTGAATCAACAGGTTTTAGTGCTAATATTGATACAATGTTGTCTTGGTGTATAAAAGGTAGAAGTAATAAGAAGGTAGAAGGTGCTTGGATAACAAGAGAAGAGCTTATGTCCAAAAATCAAGATGCTAGAATATTAGAGCTATTAGTAGATGAAATGAATAAGTATGATGTTATATATACTTACTATGGAACACACTTTGATATTCCGTTTATTAGGACTAGAGCTTTACACCACGGAACATTTTTTCCGTTACACAACCAAAAATCTCATAAAGACTTGTATTATCCTGTAAAATCAAAGTTAAAGCTTCATAGCTCGTCATTAATGGCAGCAACTGAATTCTTTGATATAAAGGGAAAAACAAGGGTTGAGCCTAAATATTGGGCACAAGCTAGATGGGGAGACGAGAAGTCTATAAAAAAGATATATGAACACAATGTGGCTGACGTAGTAATTCTAGAAAAATTACATAGAAGACTAGAAGAATACATCAACCCTACAGTTAACCCGCTATAATAGGAGACGAAATGGCTGAAAAAGAACAAATGATGAAAATCATGCATAATGAAAAAGAATATGAGTTTTTACATTCTGAACTATCAGATGAAGCAAAAGCTCAGTTTTTAAGAGCGAATCAACTTGGAGCAGCTTGCCAACAAGCAGAGCAAGACTTAATGGAGAAACGCTTTCTTTTGAATAACTATATAAACTTCGTTGTTGATGAACTTAACAAAGATGTTGACGACAAAGAAGAAAAATAGTTAAATTATGAAAACAAGAACAGTAAACGGCGACACTAAATACTTATTTGATAACGTAGAAGAGTTTGCAGAATATAACCCTTCCGTCTCTCTTTGTGAAGACTGGAGACATGCTTCTGTAGATGATTGGATTGTGTCAGATGATGGGCAGGTTTGTCAAGTACTGTATGTCGGGATATTAAAAAGACCCGACAGAAAAAAAGAGACTACATTTATTAGAACTATAATAGGTTCTTTTGTTTGTGGTCCAAACGTTACTATGACGGGAGAAATGCGTACTAATATGCATACATTTGCAACAGATGGCAAATCTCCCTCAGTACGTAAGAAAGAAAGAGTAAAAGCAACAGAAAAAGAATTTTTATTTGCTAAGTATGTAGCAAAGGGAGATGATGTTGTAGATGCTTATATGACTGCTTTTCCTAGTAAAAAGAAATCATATGCAGCTTCTCAAGCAAAACTGTTGCTAAAAACCGATAGGGTGAAAAACTTGATTAGAGAAGAAGTAGATAAGCATTTAAACGAAGCAGAGATTACGCCTAAGTATCTTTTAGAAGAAATGAGAAACGTAATAGATAAATCTGAGTCTAGCGATAGAGATAAGATTACAGCACTAACAACATTAATGAAAATATCCGGAATGATGGATACTGAGAAAAAATCAGAATCTGTTACATTATTCCAAGGATTTTCCAAGGAGCAACTAAATGCAATTCAAGAATCCAAATACGAAAAATTGGCTGAAGTTAAAGCAGATATCGAAGAAAAATAGATGTCATATATGTCACTATCATCTTAAAAAGACTGGTGTTTATATATGGGATGCTCGTAAAAAAGATTGTAGCGGTATTAAATGTTTTAACTGTTTAACCATATATTCCCCAAAATTTTTAATTATGGAGATGGGAATACCTAATACAGTAGGGTATTCTTGATGAGGTTGGCTGTATATGGAACGCTTAGAAGAGGGTATCCCGATACTGGTAAAGTAGAAGGATTTAGTTTAGTCTTTCCTGGAACACAATCTTTTCCCGCTATTATTAAAAACGAAAAAGGAAAAGGTGCTGTAGTTGAGTTAGTCGATGTGACTTTAGAAGACCTTAATATGTACGATGAATATGAAGGTGTAGCAAATGGACTATATATAAGAACAACAGCTCCTGTTGAGATGGATAATGGAAAAACAGAAAAAGCTTGGATATATGTAGCAGGTCCACAGCTTTGGGAAAGTTCTAATTCTTTTACAGAAGTACCTGACGGAGATTGGCACTCAATAAAAACATTACAAATGCTAGATAGGGTTTATGAAAAAGAATTCCAAGAAGCCTGAATTATTTAATATAGTTCCACCAGACTTGTCACAAAAAGAACAAGCCTTAGAACTAGCTAGGAAAGACATTATAACCTTTGGTCAAATGTTTTTACCTGAAGATTTTATGAAATCTACTCCAGCTCCTTATCAATACGAGTTAAGCGACTTGTTGTTAGGAGATGAAAAAAGAGCTTGCATTATATTACCTCGTGGTCATGCAAAGTCTACATTAGCAAAAACAGCGTTATTATATCAATTATACTTTGCTCCTCCAGAAAAGAAACAATTTATTGCTTGGGTGTCTGAAGAGCAGTCTCAGGCAATTGACCATATTAAATACATTCAAAACCACATAGATGTTAACCCTGCCTTACAATATTACTTCGGAGATTTAAAAGGTAGTAAATGGACAGAAAAAGAGTTTACTACTGCTAGAGGAGATAGGATTATCGCTAAAGGTACAAGTCAACGTTTACGTGGTCGTTCTCAGTTAGGCTTAAGATATACTAATATTATACTTGATGACTTTGAATCAGAATTAAATACTAAAACACCAGATAGAAGAAGGGAAATTAAAGAATGGGTAATGTCTACGGTAGAGCCCGCATTAGAAAACTCAAAAGAAAACGAAGGGTCAATATGGCTTATTGGTACAATAGTCCACTACGACTCTTTTCTTCAAGGCGTATATGACGGATATCTAGATGCTGAAAAAGAAGGAAGAAAATCTGCTTGGAATGTATTATATAAAAAAGCTATGGTTGATGGAATTCCTTTATGGCCAAACTACTTTACAAAGAAAAAATTAGACGACATTAAGTCAAGGTTCTCAGAAATGGGATTAACTCACAAGTTTGCTCAAGAGTACATGAATGAGGCTAGAGATTTAGAAACTGCTAAATTTAAAATTGATAGAATAAATAGGTATAGAGGACATATAGAAGAAAGAGGAGGATTTAATTATATGATGATTGATGAATCTGCTATTCCTGTAAATGTATATATGGGAGTTGACTTGGCTTATGAAACAAATGCTAAAAGCGATTTTCAAGTTATAGTTACAATTGCAATAGATAGTGATAGAAATATATATTTAGTAGATTATTATAGAGAACACTCTCCTTTATATGATATGCCTAGAGAAATTATAGATATTGCAAGAAAGTATCATCCGGTAAGAAGAGTTAATGTAGAGAAGGTTGGGGCTCAAGGTATTATTAAAGACCATGTTAATAAACTAGCTGGTAGTGATAGAAAATTAGCTCCGGGTTTATCACAAGGAATTAGACCTCCAGGAGGTATCAAAAAAGAAGATAGGCTTGAAGCACTGTTATGTCCTATAGTTAATAGAAGAAAGCTTTTTATAAAAAAAGAACATGATGCTATTGTCGATGAGATGTTTGAATTTCCAAAGGGAAGAAACGACGACCTTCTTGATGGTCTATGGTATGCTGTAACGACAGCAAAGCCTCCAAAGAGTTCTGCTATAGATATTGACAAATTAGGTGAAAGACTAGAAAAAAGAGAAAGTAATTTAGCTAATAGAACTATTAATTGGATAACTGGACAAAAAGTTTAAATATCTCTTGACTAAAGAAGAGATATTTATTTATTTTTTAAGTAAAACTAATTTAGGATTTTATGGCAGAATACGACGAAAATAAAAGTAAACCTCAAATTTCCAGAGAATTATTTAGAAGATGGAGAGACGCTAGGCAGCAATGGGACGCCGAAGCTAGAAATGCGGTAGACTTTACACTTGGGAATCATTTTACAGAAGAAGAATCTACAGCTTTACAATCTGTGGGTCAAGCAGACTTTGTTATAGACAGAGTTTATGCAGCAGTTGACAAATTAAAATCTTTGTTAACAGCTAGACCTGCTAGATTTTCTGCTATTGCTAGAGAAGATTCTGATAATAAGCTTTCTAATATATGGAAAACAATATTAGAGTACGTTTGGGACATATCAAACGGAGACTCTACTTTTAAACAAGTAGTACACGATTACGCTGTCACTGGTTTAGGGTACATGTATGTATATGTAGACCCAGAAGCCGACTATGGAAGAGGTGAAGTAAAATATACTCACGTCGACCCTTTCAGAGTATATGTAGACCCTGCATCAAGAGATAGGTTCTTTAACGATGCATCAGGAATTATATTGTCTACGTTCTTAACAAGACAGCAAGTTTTAGATTTATATCCTCAGTTAGAAGAATCTATTGACGATATAGAGGTTGGAGTTAATTCATTATACGGAGAAGACTATCCTTCTTCAAGCTTAAAGAATTCTCAAAATGTACTTACTCCAGCAGAAGCAAAGAATTTAGATTACAATGTTAATCAAAAATATCAGATATTAGATAGGTTTTATAAATTAAAAGTTCCTTTCTATAGAATATTTAATGCTATAGATGGAAGCGAAAAAATCGTAGACCCTGATGTATATTCTGTTATTATAGAAGATGAACAGACTATAGCTGCAATAGAAAGAGGTGCTATAGAAGTAGAAGAAGTAATGCAAACAAGAATTGCACAATGTAGTACAATTGGAGATGTTTTATTATATGAACGTATTTTAAATACAGATATATATCCAGTTGTTCCCTTTGCAAATATTTGGACTAATACTCCCTATCCAAAGTCGGATGTGAACAAGGTTAAGGACTCTCAAAGGCTTTTAAATAAGTTATTCTCTTTAACCTTGTCGCACGCTCAGTCTGCAGCTGGATTAAAACTTTTAATTCCAGAAGGTAGTGTTGATAGTGTTAGTCAGTTAGAAAAAGATTGGGCAAACCCAAACGCGGTTATAGAATATAATCCAGAGTTTGGTGAGCCTCACTACCCACAACCAGCTCCTTTAACTAGTGAGTTTTACTATTTAATAGATAGGGTAGAGAAATATATAGATTTAAATTTTGGGATACCTGAATTATTACAAGGATTTAAGGACGGGGCTCCTGAATCTGTTAGAGGAACCGCTCTTTTATCAGAGATGGGAGAATCTAGAGGTAAATCTAAATTAAGAGATATTGAGTCAAGTTTATCTATGGTAGGTCAAGTTGTTTATAACTTAGCTAAAGACCATTATAAATTTGCAAAGACTTTTAGAATTGTACAACCAAACAATGATATTACTGAATTTGCAGTTAATATGAGATTGTATGATGATAAGAAGAATGAAATAGCGACCATGAAGAATGATATTCAACTAGGTCAACATGACATTCGCATAATATCAGGTTCAACTTTACCAAGTAACAAGGTGGCAGAATATAATATGTACCTTGATGCTTACAAGTTAGGCCTGGTAGACGATGTTGAGGTTTTGAAAAAAAGCGAAATCTTCGACAAAGAAGGTGTTCTTCAAAGAAAAGGTGCAATGGCACAAATGCAACAGTATATTACACAGCTTGAAAATCAAGTAAAGAAACTGAGTGGCGATTTACAAACATCTGAACGTGAGCAGGTATCTGCTAGAAAACGTACAGAGGTTGAGAAGTTTAAATCTGGGTTAAACGAGATTTCTTCTGCCAGCAAGGTTAAAGAAAAAGAAAAGGTAATGCAGTTAGGCAATTTGGTAGACCGAATGAATCAATCTTTGGAGGAAGATAATAACGAACCTGGTTCCGAGCAATAAAGCTAAATCAGGAGAGGAGAAAAAAACAATGGCAAAAGAACAAGAACAACAACAGGTTGAAAAGCAAGACCCAATAGTAGAATCTGTGGTGGAAGAAAGTCTTTCATTACAAGAGGATATCGTTGAAAATGGTGTAGAAGCATCAGAAGAAGTGAATTGGGAAGTAGAAGCTAAAAAGTTTCAATCAATGTACGACAAAAAAACGGCAGAACATGAGAATCTTAGACAGGAATCAGATGATTTGATTCAATTAAGAGATACTTTAAATTCTAGACCGGAACTAGTAGACGTAATTGAAAAAAATCTTGCTGGAGAATCAGTTGAGGGCAAAAAAACGGAACAAAGTACAACTCCGGAAAGTTTTGACCCTTGGGACGCCTACTACAAGCCTGAATCTGAATCCTACAAATTTAGAGTAGGACAAGAGAAAAAGCTTGTACATGAAACAGTAGATAACGAACTAGCTAAACTACAAAATCAGATGGCGATGAATAATTTAAAATCAGAATTAGTTTCAGAACATAATCTTGGAAAAGAAGATGCAGAAAGGTTTTTACAATTTGCGACTACACCAAAAGCTAACCTTCCAATTGAAACACTTATTAAAGTGTGGAAAGAAAAAGAAGGTAAGTCTAGTGGAGTAAAAACAGAAAATGAAAACTTAGCTGCTGTTCAAAAAGCTAAATCTATTCCTAAACCAGCAGGAGTACTTCAGGGCGGTAAACAACCGGAAAAATCTGAAGGAGACCAGGTTTGGGAAAGAATTATGAAAACCGGAAGAGGCGGTAGGTTAGCTAAATAACAGTTTAGGAGACTAAAATGGCTATAAATAGCGGAATACTAAAAGCTTCCAATGTTACAGCTGCGGCATCAAGTGCCGGTTATGGGCAGGCCCCAGACCAAAGAAAACTGTATGATTTCTCTGATAGAGTTGCGGAATTAACTCCAGAAGAATCACCTTTTTTCACTTACTTGGCGAATGTTTCTAAGGTTGCGACTGATGATAATGTTTTCAGATTTCTTGAAAACAGAACTCAAATCAATCACACCGATAGAAGCTTCTTATTAGCAGCAGATGTAAATGGCGGTTCAGCAGTTGAAAAAAATGTAGTTTACGCTTTCACCGTAGATACAGCAGCAGGAGCTGCAGTAGAATTCCTTACAAAAGGAATGGTTTTTGCAGTAAACTCTTTAGATACAGCAGCAGGATATACTCAAGTCTTAGTAAGAGTTGAATCAGGACCAACAGCAGTTGGCTCAACTTCAACCTTCCAAGGTAGAGTAATCGGATTATCTGATGCGAATACAGCGACTGGTTATAATGTAGTTTCAGACAATGATGTTGCCCAAATTATTGGTACATCATTTGAAGAAGGAACAGCATCACCAGACACTTTTTCAGACACATTAGATGACGGATTTGGTTATACACAAATCTTTAAAACAGCTTGTGAACTAACAAACACAGCAATCGCAACACGTCACCGTGGATATGCGAATGAGTTTGATAGAATATGGGCTCAGAAATTACGCGAGCATAAAATTGACATCGAAAGAGCTATGCTTTTCGGTCAAAAAGCTCGTTACCAAGGCGTTCAGTATACTGAAGGTTTGGTAGGAAATATCTTAAAAAATGTTGCACCAGTAGCAGACGACTCTGCATTATCTTATTCTTCAGGAAAAGGATATTACAGAAGTACAACTACAGCTGAGTTAACATATGATAGATTACTATCAGACATGGAAGTTATATTTGACCCAGCAAGAGGCGGAGCAAGTGAAAAACTTGTTATGGCTTCTTTGCCGGTAATTTCATTTTTTAACAAAATGGGCGACGGTGCGTTTATTGATGCATCAGTTGGTCACGCAAATGGTCCTTACAGAGTAAACATGGATAACGTAGAAGGTTCATTCGGACACAAGTTAATGGAAATTAACACTGTGCACGGAAGTATGTTCTTAGTTAAACAACCACTCTTTAGAGGAATGGCAAGCGGAATGATGCTTATGGCTGACATGAGTCAGTTAGCATACAGACCGTTAGTAGGTAATGGTTTAAATCGTGATACTCAAATCATGACAAATGTACAAAGTGCAGATGAAGACTTGAGAAAAGACATGATTCTTACAGAAGCAGGTCTTGAAATTACATTACCAGAATCTCACGCTCTATATAACGTGGAGGGACTGTAAGATGAAATCAGACTACTTAAACAGCAATAGTGGTGTTAGCAACCTTGACCTTAAAATTGTTAAGGTTAACGCAGATTGTGCTTTAACTGATGCACATAGTGGTTCTTACATCTTAGTAAACCCTACAGCAACAACAGAAATTGACCTACCAGCTTTAGCTAGTGTGGCAATTGGATGGCATTGCTCAATCATTTTAACAGAAGATACAGACGGTAGTGATACTGGAATGAATCAAAAAGTCAACATTGACTTTGGCTCAGGAAATGATGTCGTTGGTCTTATAGGTGATACTGGAGACGGTACTGCTGGAGATATGGCTGTTAATAACGATGACTTTATTGCTTGTTCTGCAAGCGCAAGTCCTGGAGATATGTTTGATATCTTTACAGATGGCGAAAGATGG
>Ga0181397_1000093_pt1 | contig 32076 bp, 28 predicted proteins | sample 20SPOviralmetaG_FD_130126 | JGI IMG/M metagenome (GOLD analysis project Ga0181397, IMG submission 130126) | Marine viral communities from the oligotrophic San Pedro Time Series (SPOT) site, San Pedro Channel, CA, USA - 20 SPOT_SRF_2011-02-23 | ecosystem: Environmental > Aquatic > Marine > Strait...
ATGAACGAACCAGAGCAGATGTTTTGCCCGCGATGTGGCGAAGAAATGGTGTATCGCTTAGAAGGACAGAAAGTAAGGCGTGGTCGATGGACATGTAACCCATGTCGCACGACAAAACGGCGTCTTTATAACCACTTGCGTTATCAACGTTTAAAAGCAAATGACAGAAGTCACGCAGCTTGAAGATGGTCGAGTTGAAGTAAAGGTCAGCTTGTATGGCGTTGAAGCAACTGGATGGGTGACGAGTTTTCACCTTGCAGAACCCAAAGCAAATCAATTACGAGAAAGGATTGTGCTGGATTGCAAAGACTGCTACCGGTAAAATCCAATGGCCGGCAGGGGTGGTTCCTTGTTGGTTCCGCACGGTCTCTCCGTGTGGTGTGTCGCAAATGCTTCTAGGTCTTTCGAGATCTGGAAGCGTTTGTTGTTTTAAGGCAGAATAAATGGACTGCACCACTGCATAGCAATGGCTACTGGTTCGATCTATCTGCCCAATAACTATCGGGCTGCATTTCATTGCGAATCAGTAGTACCAGCGCATGTAGCGCAAACCAAAGCGCAGGCGTATGTCGATCGGACTGGAAAAACGATCTATGTACCAGGGCTAGGTAACTTCTCACCAGCGGGTCCACCACCTGCTGAAGCACCTGTAAAAAAAAAGGCTCCAGTAGTTAGCGGGACACCACAGGTCGGTAATTCACTGACCACTACTGCTGGAACGTTTACTGGTGGTGAAGGGGCAGTGACTATTGCAACGGTCTGGCAGACATCAGACACGGGATCAGGCGGCTGGAAATGGCTTGCCAAAGCTGATGGCCCATTGGAATTAACGGTTGAAAATGCCAATAAATTCATCCGGTCATCTAGTACCGCAACAGATTCCATTGGTCAGACCGGATCTGCTAACAGCACTTCTGTTGGTCCTGTCACTGTTGAAGAGATGAAGGTCTCTGATCCAACTGTTGTTATCTCTGACAATTAATGGCTACTGCAACAACGTCAGGCAATCCAGTCGTTGGTGAAACACTGGTTTGTTCAGAACCCGTCATTACTGGTGGGATCGGACCTTATCAAAGGGATTACGCATGGACGGATGACAGTAATGCCATGATTTTTGAATCGCGGTATCACGGTCAAACTTTTGTACTGACCAATGAAGAGATTGGTAAGAACATAAAGTGCATTGTGCAATGCACCGATAAGGGATGGTCTGGCGGCCAATCAATTCCAGTCACGTCTAATTCTGTTGGCCCTGTTGCTGCACCTGGTCCGGCTGTCAAATTTGACCAGAACACCCAACCACTTGGTTTTACTTTTGAAAGAGGCCTGCGGTTTTCAATTAATGTAAAAGCCATAGGTAACTATGTTCTTACCTATAAGTGGGAATTTTTAAATCCATCTGATGAATGGGTTATTGCTAATAGCGGTAATGTTGAAGCGCAGTATCCATCAGCAGCTTTTGCGCTTGTTGATGGTGCGATGAGTCCACAACTCAGCATGACGTGGATTGATGGCAAAGGACCAGAAGTCTTTCGCTGTGCTGTGACTGACACGCAAATGGAAACAACACCAGGCGGTGCAATGCCAACGTCAAGCGCTACTGAGTACAGCGCGAACTGTATTGCTACTTATCCCGTATGACATGGGAACCACTGCCGCCTGAACTAGAACCACTGCGTAATTTTGCTTGTTATTTGCTGCGGGAATTAAACCTGGCAGATACACCAACCAAACAACAACTGGAGATCCTTAATTATTTAGAGCACGGACCAGACAGGCAGATCATTACGGCCTATCGAGGATGTGGGAAAAGTTTTCTCACTGGTTGTTATGCCTTATGGCGTTTAAGACGTGATCCCTTCAGAGAGAAGGTTCTCTTGGTTGGTGCGACCGCAGATAAAGCGATTGAAATCTCGACATGGATGTTGCGGTTGGTGCGGGACATCGACATCCTCCAGTCATTGCAGCCATTGCCTGATGGCCGTGGATCGGTCAACGCATGGGACGTTGGACCCAGCGTGGTTGATCAAAGCCCGTCAGTCCGAGCAGTTGGCATCCTTAGTCCGTCGCTGACCGGAAAGCGTTGCACCGTTGCCATTGCTGATGACGTCGAAACGCTTAGCAACTCGATCACAACGCTGAAGCAAGAGCGTTTAGCCGCGGCCATTACAGAACTCGAAGCAATTAGAAAACCAGCGGTTGATGGTGAGCTGACACGTCAAACCATCTTTCTTGGTACGCCGCACCTTGAATCAAGCTTGTATTTACGGATGCGACGTGAGCGGAATTATTCGCAACGTCTGTGGCCAGCACGCTATCCAGATCCCAATGGTGAAGACGGTTTAGACACGTATGAAGGTTGCCTTGATCCCGTCATGGCAGCTGAAATTGAAGAAGATCCATCGATAGCTGGACAACCAACAGATCCAGAACGCTTTGGTCATGACGAACTGCTGAAACGCGAGATGTCCATGACCAGGGCATCAGTGCAATTGCAGTACATGCTCGATTGCAGGCTGAGCACGCTGGAGAAATATCCAATCCGATTGGGTGATCTGATCTGTATGGATCTCGATGGCAAGGCTTTACCGCAAACAGTTAGCTGGGCATCAGGACCAGATCAACGCATTGCTGATCTGGTATCGATTGGCCTTGGTGCTGATCGTCATTACCACCGGCCGATGATTACTCAAGGCTGGGTTGATGCCAAAGAGACGTGGCGTTGTGTCATGGCCGTTGACCCCGCAGGTCGAGGCAAGGATGAGTTGGCGTGGGCGATCGTTGCTGAATATGCCGGCAACATGTTTGTCCTGGAATCTGGCGGCACTACTCAGGGTTATGCCGATGAAGTGCTGAAACTGCTTGCGATGCGAGCTAAGCGTTGGAATGTCACGCAAGTCGTCGTGGAAGCCAACTTTGGCGACGGGATGTTTGAAGCATTGCTATCGCCAGTCATGAACAAGGTTCATCCTTGTGGCATTGAAGAGGTCCGTGTCAGCCAGCAAAAGGAACGCCGGATCTGCGACACGCTTGCCCCAATCATTCAGCAGCACAGGTTGGTGATGAGCACTGATCTAATCCGTAAGGACTACCAGGAAGCAGAACGCAATAGCGATCGTGGCTATGAACGGTCGCTGCTATTCCAGATGAGCCGTATTACGACAGAACGCGGCGCCTTAGCTGCTGATGACCGTATTGATGCTCTGAGTCTTGCCGTTCAGTTCTTTACTGAAGCAGCACAACAAGATCAGAACCGTGTTGCGGCTGATCGTGATTATGAGATGTGGCAATGGCAAATCGAAATGGCTGCTGATGAAACAGGTGCCAGCATTGATGCCTTAGCTCTTGGCCTACCAAGTAAATCGATAGGCCGTTCGTATGGCGGTGTTAGCCGTGTTTCTTCTGGTCGGCGGGCTTGATTGGAACGACCTTGTTGTTTAAAGCGGAGAAGTCAAGCTTCCGCGCCATCTGAGACTTGAGTTCAGCAGCAGTGTCTTTATCGATCTGGGATGTGATGCTGTTCTGCTTAAGCAATTGCATGGCAGTACGCAGGTCATCGTTTGACTGCTCGCCGGAATCAATGCGGTCACGGACAGCACGAACAACAGAAGCATGGAGTTCTTCAAGCTCTTGATTAAGGTCAGGCACTCATCACCAGTGCAGAGGTCTTGCCCCAGTATGAATCAAAATAATGATTTCGTTATACTTCGTAAGTTACTGCGGGATCGTCATGGTCACCGTTGATAGATCACTTCCAACCAGACGCATCAGAAGAGAGCTGATCCTGTCAGGAGCTGACCCCTATCTTGTTGCCGCTGCTGCATTGGATGCGTGTGATCGGTTGCAAGCAGAACTCAAGGAATACCGGAAGCTTTATTCCTAATTGCTTAGACCGCCAAAAATTAGAACTCTCTGCTTTTTAGCTGCTTATTAAGAAGCAGATTCGGCAGTCAGTAAAAAAACAACCCAGTAGTGCAAAGGACTTTAAGTGTCCTTTTTGCTGTGGCCAGCCATTTAGTTCGACTTGCAAGGGTGCAGACCAACCATGGAATCTAAGGTTTCAGCGAATGGATAACTGCTTTTATTTGTTCTGCACAGGTGCTTTGCTTTAGATGCCGCAAGCAGCTAAAAAGCAGTGCTCTCTGATAAAAAGCAGCCAGACCAAAACACGATTGACCTACAAACCAAGAGGGAACAGAGAGAGGCTAAACGCGCACAAGAGCGGGCAAAGAACCAGCACGCTGATCTAAGGGCAAAAGAGCGTGAGAGCAAAACCAGCTACGGCTATGCACTGTTCAGTAACTACGCAGAACTGCTGAGCCATGGGGTCAACCTCTTCCTTGCTCGCAAGCTGCATGACCCATCTTCTGCTGGGCGACACCACAGCTGCTGGGAATTTCTTCTGCACTTCTGCAATGGTGGTCCGCGTTCAATTGCGGTGGTGGCATTAACGCCGATCATTGATCGGATCAGTGTTGTCCAGGAAAAGAAAAAGCTCGGTTCAATTATTGGTCGTGCATTTCAGGACGAGCTGAACGGCACTGTTGTCCATGAAGCCAAGGGCGCAACGTTGCTTGCCCTGGTCAAAAAGAAGTACGGGCGTAAGACCGTTTCCGCTGAAGTAATGCGGAAGCTAAAAGCAAACCCTGTCAGTTGGACAACAGAAGAAAAGCGTGAGCTGGGTTGTTTGATGATTGACCTCATCATTAGCTCGACGCATCTCATTGAAGAGAAGCAGCAAGGAACAAAGCTGCTGATTCATCCGACTGAATGCGTCAAAGAACTAATACGCAGCGAGCCCCCAAGGGCAATGTCAATTCGACGCTTGCCGTCGTTAGTGCCGCTTGAGCCGTGGACAGATGTTGTCCGTAATGGCAGGCCATTAGTCAGCAGCCGCAGGCCGATGGATCTAAGCCATATCCATGGTGGGTCTGTTGCAACTCAGATCGGGCTGGTCAATTGCCTCGAAGACCAAGAGATGGTCATTGATCAGTGGATTATTGGTGTTCAACGTGCTGCGTGGGATGCAGGATTGCCTGTCTTCCCCGTCAGTCGTGAGCCAGACCCAAGGCAAGTCCGTTCACCTGAAGATGACCGTAGGCGTGCGCGGATTGAAGAATCAATCAGGCAAGGCGAAGAAGTAGCAGGTCGTCCTATCTGGCTTGAACATGATCTGGATTGGCGCGGCCGGATCTATGTCAGCTCTCGTATTGCTGGCCACCAAGGGCCGGACCATCAAAAAGCAATGGTCAACTTTGGCCGTGGCGAGGTCATGGATGAAGCTGCGTTTGAGCATTTGCTTCAGGCCGCGGCCGGTCACTTTGGATTGAGCAAGAGCAGCTGGGCAGAACGTTTGGCGTGGGGTCAGGCCAATACCTGGCGAATGACGGCAATAGCGACCGATCCGCTGGACAGGATTGACCTATGGAAAGAAGCGGCAGACCCATGGCAGTTCCTGCAGCTGGCTAAGGCCGTTCATCAATGGCTGATGGATCCCAGCAAGAAGGTGCATGTTCCGGTTCGTTTTGATCAGACCTGTAGCGGCATGGGAATCATCGGGGCATTGACCCGTGACGAAGAGCTATGCCGTCTGACAAACGGGATAGGCGATAGCCGGCAGGACTTGTATCGCGCAGTCGCAGAAGACCTGCAGTGGCTGCTGACAAATGACTTGCAAGGCTTTGATTTTGCAAGCCAGCGCATGGCTGAGATGTGGCTTGGCCTTGGCATTACGAGGGAGGTTTGTAAGGGGCCGACCATGACAACGATCTATGGCGCAAGGCATTTCGGGATTGTTGAGCAACTGACTGCATGGCTAATGAAAGAGAAGGGGATTGTTCCTCTCGACCAATGGGAACGTGAATTCACCTGGCCTGCGCAATACCTGGCCCGCAAACTCAATATCGTCATTGCTAATCGGCTTAAGAGCTGTGTAGCGCTGGATGCCTGGCTGCGTGGCGTGTCGAAAGCGTGCATGAAGCGACAGCAGCGAATCAAGTTCTATACGCCGATGGGTTTCCCCTTAGCTCTTGGCAGCGAGCTGGAGGCGAAGCAGAAGATCGCAACGGTGATCAATGGCACCAGGCGCTGGAAGACGACAGAACACATCACTATTCCTGGCGAACTGAGTGCCCGTGCAACAAACCGGGGCATAACGGCCAACGTGATCCACGGCTTTGATGCTTCGTTCTGTCATGCAGTGGTGGAGAGGATGGCGGGACGGCAGCTGCACGTCATTACGAACCACGATTGTTTCGCAACTCTGCCGTCAAGAGCAGGCAGATTGCATGAGCAATTGCTGGAAGAGATGAACCGGCATTACAGCCTTGATTGGTTGACCGAAATGCGGTCTGAGATTGGCGCTAACGCAGGGATAGACATACCTAAACCTCCAATTGTCGGCACTCTTGCCGTACATGAATTAGGCCAGAATCCTTACTGCTTCAGTTAATCTTAGTTTGGACTCACTAGGAATCTTGACGCAGGCGCCCTAGGGCCGCATACTCTATTTGCACACCACAAGTGGAGAGCAAATGCCCAAGGCATGGCGATCTGAATTCATCTTTACGCCCCCCATGGAAGCCATGTGGGCGAAGGTCTTAGGCAAGGCGCGTACCCGAGAAGAGGGCGACAACCCAACGTGGTCAATTGACCTTGTTGGCGCACCGGAAGACAAGGAAGTCGCGGCACTACAGCAGCGGATCCGTGGCTTCATGATCGAGGCGCATGGCAGCAAGCCAAACGTCAGCCGTCATGGCGTTCCCCTTAAAAGGCAGGAAGCCAAAGACGAAAACGGTGAGATGTCACCGACTGGTTTGTTGGTGATCAAGGCAAAGCGAATTGAGCAACGCCGTGGTTCGGATGTTGTTCTTGAGCCGCCTTTGGTTGTTGACTCACAAAACAAGAAATGGCCAGCTACTGAGCTGATTGGCAACGGTTCGATCGTCAGGGCCAAGATTCATTTCTGGGCATGGAACCGCGGCAGCGAAGGTGTCGGCTTATCGACAGAGCTGCACGCCATTCAGGTCATTAAGCACCTGCCTTACGAATCCGCTGGCTCGACAGAAGCTGGCTTTGATGTTGTCCCTGGCGGCGCAAGCGCACCGGATACAGCAGAAGACCCATTTGCTGAACAGCTACGCAACAAGGCTCAGGAAGTTGATGAAGAGCTTCCTTTCTGATGGGAAGAATGCAGCAGGCGCGGATCGTGTTGCACGTTCCGTTGATGAGCAAAGCAAGGCCTCGTTCCTTTCGCGGCCAAACGACTCCTTACATGCCCGCTGCATATAAGAAGTGGAAAAAAGACGTTCGTTCGCAGCTTGCTGAGTGGTGGACACAACCACCACTTGAGCTTGTCAACGTCGTGTCAATGAAATTTTCGGGGCCGGCCAGGGCTGATCTCGACAATTTGATGGGCGCAATTCTTGACTGCGGCAACGATTTGGTCTGGGTGGATGACCGCGTGTCTGTAATCAGCAGGCTGATTGGTCACCACCAAAGGGCAAAAGAAAAAGACGCCCAAATCGAACTAAAACTTTGGTATCTGCCATGAAGTGTCCGCATTGTGGCTCTACTAAAACGCGAGTTTTAGATACAAGAGTCGATACAAGAACTCGTCAGTGCGGCAATTGCGCACAACGATTCCAGACCATTGAAGTGCTCACTGTCTATGCAGGGCGCGACCGCGGCTGGATCAATGACGAGCCCGCATCATCTGAGGCCGCATCAAATCAACGGCCATCCAAGTTCGACAAGTTCCATCCGGCACAAGTTGACGATGAGCTGCAAGGGGCTGCCCCTGAACTAGCTGACGCTTTGGTTCTTTGGTGGAACGAATCGCGCTGGTCAAAGCACAAGAGAAATGCCACTTGGACGCGGCGTGCATGGTTGTCAAACGTGAATCGCGTTTTGGCGATGCACCCTGATCGTGCGTTGCAGCTTGCTCAGGCTGGCATCGAGAAAGGTTGGCAAAGCTTGCAAGACGACTATCTGCCAGCGCAAGAGCTGCCGGCGTCTGTCTTGGTTCCAAAGAACACCGCAATGCAAAAAGCGATTGAGCAATGGAATCTTTAACCCCTGAAACCTTTCTTGCTGCCATTGAGATGTTGCAGCAACAGTTGCGAATCAAGCGCGATGACCATTGGTCTCCTGCTGTTTGCAAGTTGAAGTACGGCAGCTTTCGCTCGGAGTTTCCTGAAGTAAACGACGCGCAGTTCTTCTGGTGTTGCGAGCAATGGATCCAGAACTACAGCAGCAGAGACTTCGCCAAATTTCCGACGTGGGGGCAGCTGATGGTGTCTCTCTACGCAAATGAAAACGGCAGGGCTAACCGCAGCTGGGGATTTAAGCGTGAGTTGCCGCAGATGGTCGCCCCAAGTTCTGAGCAAGTCGCAATGCTTCCAGGCAGGGCCAAGTCAATTGCGGCTGCAGCTGATCCACAAAATGCAGCGGCTTATGTGCCGTTTGAGGCAACGAGTTTCCCTGCGCTGCCACAGGCAACTTCCTGCGCTGGCGATGAGCTGAGCACTGAAGAGTGGGCGGCCTACCTACGTGAGCTTGCGCGGGAGGTGGATGGAAAAACTAATTGACGCGACTGATCTGCAGAAAATTCTTGAGCGCGGCCTGGTGACAGGCAAGTGGTCAATTCAGCAGTTCAACGGACGCGATTACAAGTCCGAGCAGCTGCCATCAGTAGCAAAGCAGTCGGTTCTTCCGAGCGCTGGTTTCTTACGAGACCACCCTCAATTCCTTGACATGAAATTCCGTGACCTTGATGCCTACTCCGAACTCCAACACCGCTCAGCGTTCTGAACCCAAAGACAGCGGCCCGCTTGATGTTGACCGGGCTGCGATTAAAGATCTTTTGATCATGGCCTATGGCGAATACGAAAAAGCTTTTAAGCGTGATCAAAAGACTGATGCCTTGTGGTGGGACGGTGCAATTCGCATGGCCCATTGGATCCTTGAAATGGATAACGAATGAGCTATCTCCTTTACGACCTTGAGTTCTATGCCTACCGTTTTGCCTCAGGCGCTCTTGTTGACCTCGACTGGGGCGACGGCGATTGGACTGTTGTTTGTCGCCACCAAGATGCGCTGGTTTCGTTCATCGATCACGCCCAGGACTTGCTCAATGAGTTCGAGGGCTTTGACTTGTTCCTCGTTCGTGGAGATAGACGAAACTATCGCTATGACATCTGGCCGGCCTACAAGGCGAATCGAAAGGACCGCCGACGACCTCCTGGTTATGGCGCGTTCCTTAAGAGTCTGAGCGAAGTAGCCAAATCTCGCGGCTGGCTGACAGGCGGTTTTAAAAACGTCGAGGGCGATGACGTCTTAGGAATTATTGCTGAGCCAGATGACGTGATTGTTTCTGGCGATAAGGACATGCTCACGCTGCCAGGCAAGCACTGGCGTGATGGTGAGCTGATTGAAGTCAGCCGCTGGGACGCTGATGTTGCTTTCTATAAGCAAACATTGGTCGGTGATACCAGCGATAACTACCCAGGTTGTCCTGGAATTGGCGACAAAAACAAGCTTTTTAAAAGCAAAGAGTGGCTGTCGTCAACAACCGAAAAAGAGTTGTGGGCTTGCGTTTTGGGCCAGTATTTAAAGGCTGGCTTTGATGAGAGCTATGCAATTACGCAGGCCAGATGTGCACGCATCTTGCGTCGTGATGAATTTGATCATTCCCTAGGTACTCCTCACCTGTGGGAACCACCGGTAACCTAGGAGAAGTTCACCTTACGCATGGACTATTTCCCTCCGATTGACGAACGTCTGATTGCTGCATTGGGAACCAAGTTTCCTGATCAGTCACCTGACATTTCAATGTCGGAGAAAGAGGTCTGGTTTGCCGCTGGTCGAGCTGATGTTGTCCGTTGGCTGGCTCTCAAACTTGAAGAGCAACAGCAACAAAACCTGGAGGGTCTCTGAAATGTGCATGGGTGGCGGCGGCGGCGGTTCGCCGGCTGTAATCACGATGCCTGACACCGGTGCATACGACCGGCAGTTTCAGGATGCAAAGGAATTGATTCTGCTTCAGCAAGAGGGTGCGCAGAACAATCTGCAAGCCACGCTTGACAGCACATTGCGCGATCAAACCTCGCTGTTGTCAGATCTAAAAGAGCTGAAGACAACAAGAGCAGAAGAAGCTGCATCTGTTGAAGCTGAGGCCGTCAGGCTTTCAAACCTGATTGGCACTCCCCCTCCAGAGGCGGCTGCGCAAGCAGTTGTTGTCGGCGATGCCAACAGAGCTGTCAAAGAGGCAGCTGCCGAGGGCGAGGTCTACAAGCCGGAAAAGAAAGGCAAAAACGCCCTTCGGATTCCAAGGGCCACTTCGCCAACTACATCCAGTGCTGGCACTGGTTACAACCTCAACATCACTTGAACCATGTGTTTCGGAAGTACACCATCTCCACAAGCTCCTCAGATTGTCTATCAAGGCCCATCTGATGAAGACATAAGGCGACAAGAGGAGAGCCTTAATACATATCGCACACAAGTCGAAGAAACAAACGCTGCATTGGCCGATACATTGAACGAACAGATTGCTGCTGCTAACGAACAGACAGCCAGCATTCAGGCGCAGCTAGACGCTGAGATTGCAGCAGCTCAAGGCGAAACAGGTGCGGCTGAATCTGCAGCTGCAGCTGCTGTAGCCGAGCAGCAAGCGGCTGAATCTGATGTCCTAGCAGCAACAGAAGAGGCCGTAAAGGCAGGAAACTCATTCACTCCAGTTGGCGCTTATGGCGTCACGGTGACTGAAACTGAGCCGGTGGCGGCACAAACCACCACGTCAACCAAGAAGAAGAAAACGACTGACAGCACGCTGAAGATCAACACCGGTGGCGCCGCTGCATCCCCCGGCAGTGGCCTCAACATTGGTCTTTAGTCATGGCACTTACTGCACGGTGGACTGGATCTAAGTGGAAGTACAGCGGAAGCATTGACGTTCCACAGATGGTGTCGGGTTACGACGACACCAACGAATCGACCTACTCCCATAAAAATCCTGCGTATGCGCCTGCGCTGAAGAAAGCGCAGAAAAAAGCTCGCAACGCTTATACGGATGATCTTCAAGACGAGTCAGACGCTATTGCTCGTCAATACAGAAGACTTGGCAGACAGCAAAAGGGAGAGCGAGATGAGTTAGAGGCGTTGGCGGCTGAGTCGCTTGCTGCCGCTAATTCGCAAGCCGAGGCGTTGACGGCGCAGCACGATCAAAGAATTGCAGGGATGCGTGCTGCAAGGGATCAATCCACTGCAGCTGCGATGGCGGCGACTAACGCCGCTAATGCAGCGACCGGTCGGGCACAAGTTTTAAGAGCTGAGGCTGTTGAAACAGGCAAAAGAGTTAGGGCGACAGGCCAAGCGGTTTCGTCTTCGCTAAGCGTTTTATCGGGAAGGCAAGGCAAGCAAGGTAAAACCGCTGTTCAGTCCAGGCGCGGCAAAAAAGGTCGCGGGGCTGCAACAACGATGTCTTCGCTTGCGATCGGTTCAACAGGCCGTTCAGCCGGCTCAGGTTCCAACCTCAGTATTTAGTCATGAAAACTGCTCAGTCCATCTACGAAAGCCTGCAGACCGAGCGGAACTATTGGCTTGATCGGGGGCGTCGTTCTGCAAGTTTGACCGTTCCTTATTTGATCCCGCGATCAAATCAGCAGACGATGGACAACACGGACGCTTATACGTTGCCGTGGAACGGGATTGGGCAGCGCGGTACGAACAACTTGAGCGCAAAGATGCTCATGGCGATTCTTCCGCCGACAGAAGCATTTTTCCGGTTCACGCTTGATCCGGTGGAGATGGAGAAGCAAGAGGCCGCTATGGCTGATGCAGGCGCAACGCCCGAGGAGATTGCTTCAGCTAAGTCAGAGATCGAGCTAACGCTGAACAAGCTTGAGCTGTCAATTCTTCGCAGCATCGAGACCAGCAATGACCGCGTGGTGGTGCATGAGGCGATCATGCACTTGGTCGTATCCGGCAACGTACTGATGTATGTCGGCGATGACGGCCTGCGTTGTTATCACTTAAATCGCTATGTCTTGCTGCGAGATCCTGTTGGCGAGCCGTTAGTTGCGGTGACGATGGAAACAATGGCCATCGATCAGCTGCCGGCCAGCATTCGGGATGAGCTTGATAAGGACGACGAGTATTCAGATGTGATGGACACCCAGGAGCCTCTGACGGCCGATGGGAAGCGCATGACCGTTGATGTTTATACATGCGTCAAGTGGACAAGCGATCAGGTCGAGTGGTGGCAAGAGATCAATAACAAAGAGGTTGAAGGCACGCGTGGCACGGCTTCTAAAGAGATCTCGCCATGGTTGCCGCTTCGCATGAATCGGATTGATTCGAGCAGTTACGGCCCTGGATATATCGAGTCAGCGTGTATCGCTGATCTTCAAACTGCTGAAGCTTTGTCGCAGGCAGTGACTGAATGTGCTCTCGTCAGTGCACAAGTGAAGCACCTTGTGAAGCCATCAGGTGTCACGAATGCAAAAGGTCTGGCTGAAAGCCCGAACGGTTCGTACCTGCCAGGAAATCCAGATGACGTCTATACGGTGAGAACTGACAAGGGTTCAGATATTAACGTTGCATTTACGGCGCTACAAAGGATCGAACAGCGCTTAGCTGCGTCATTTATGTTGGCTGAGATGCGTGATGCAGAAAGGGTTACAGCGGAAGAAGTTCGTATTCAGGCACTGCAGACGGAGACATCCCTCGGGAATGTCTACGCAATTTTGACTGTTGAATTCCAGGCTCCTTACATCAGAAGAAAGCTTGAGTTGTATATGCGTCAGGGCGGTATGCCGCGCTTGCCAAAAGATTTAGTCAAGCCGATGGTGAGTGTTGGATTATCAGGAGTCGGCCGCGGCAATGATCTTGAGAAGACAGCAAGGTTTATTCAGATCTTGCAGCAAGCCCTTGGCCCTGAGGGGATGGCTAAGTACGTCAACAACCCTGAGCTAATTAAGAGGTTGAGTTCAAGTATGGGAATTTCGCCAATTGGACTTGTCAAATCTGAACAACAGCTTGCTGCAGAAATGCAGCAGGCTCAGGAAGCCGCAATGCAACAGCAGATGATGGCCAATCCTGAAAAGCTTGCGTCGGCTGCACAGACCGCGCAAGAAATGAACACACCACAAGAGCAACAACCAAATGGCTGATTTAGCACCACAAGCGGCCGTACCGGTCGTCACTGATCCTCAATTTGAGGGCGCTGAGGGATTAGTCGCCCCTGGCCAGGAAGATCTAGTAAACGAATTTCTTGGTCAAGAAGCACCAGCCGAGGAGTCCGCTGAGCAACTAATTGGCGGCAAGTTCAAAACTGAGCAAGACCTTCTGCAGGCTTACCAGGAACTTGAGAAACGAATGGGCCAGGGCAGCAACGAGCCCCAGCAGCAGCAGCAAGAGCAAGCGCAGGCTTATACGGCTGAGCAGGCTGCTGAGTTCTACGGCGAGGAAATCACTGAAGCCGTAAACGGCGCAGGTATGAACCTGGCTGATCTGATGTGGAAGGCCGATAACGGTCAAGACATCAGTGCTCACTACGAGGGCTTGGCCAAAGCGATTGGCGTGCCGAAAGCTGTTGTTGAAAACTATGTGTCGCGTGCGCAGGCGCCTGCTGGTGGTGAGCCTGCTGGTTTGTCTGGTGCTGACGAGGCACAACTCATGGAATCAGTTGGTGGCGCCGAAGCATTTGCCGGGTTGAGTAGCTGGGCAAAAGAGAACTTGGAACAAGGTGAGCTGGCTGATTACAACGCTGTTGTCGATAGCGGCAACAAAGATGCAATCCGCTGGGCTTTGAAAGCGTTGCAATCCAAGTCCGCTGGCGGTCAAGCAACTGAGCCGCGTTTAATTCGTGGCCAGGCTCCTGTCGCTGAACCTCGCAAATTCAACAGCAGGTCAGAAGTAATGGAAGCGATGAACAAGCGTGATTCACGCGGCCGAAAGTTGTATGAAGTTGACACTGAGTATCAGCGCAAGTTTGCGGAGCTACTCAATAACAGCGATGTGTTCTAACTTTGGGGCAGGGATACTCTGCACCACTGCAACTGATCGGCCCCTGCGGGGACAACCGTGATGATTGAAAGGCTGCGAACCCTACGCAAAACACAACTTTCAAACTCATGGCTGACGCTGATCTCAAACGAGTAGGTCAAATTAAGGGCACCGGTGGCGCTTGGGCCGCTGGTGCTAATCAACAGGATGGCTACAAAGCACTGTTCCTCAAGTTAGGCAGTGCTGAAGTTCTTTCTGCTTTTGAAGAGTATTGCGTCTTCAAAGGAAAAACTAAGGAAAGAAACATTAGGGGAGGCAAATCTATAGCCTTTCCAATAACAGGCAAGCAGCAGGCTGCATATCATCAACCTGGAACTGAGATCAATGGTTCAACCAACGATCCTTCTGATCTGAACGAGCGCATCTTGACGCTCGACAGTTTGATGATTGCCGACGCTGCGATTGCAGAGGTCGATGAGCTTATGGCCTACTGGCCAGCACGCCAGGAGATCACCCGTGAATTGGGGCGTGCTCTTGCCTATGAGTACGACAAGCGCGTAGCCCGTATCATTTATGCGGCTGCAACTGACACGACTGAGCCTCTCGCAAAGACCGAGAATGCTGGTCGTATCGGCGCTACCGTCACACTTGGTACTGACTACACCGGTGCCAGCTCTACTCGACAAGAGAAGGGTGATGCTTTGGTAAATGCCATCTTTGATGCACGCATTGCCATGGAACGTAAGGACGTTCCAACTGACAATCTTTATGCCGTATTTGGCCCTGAAGATTATTACGCAATCACGATGTCGTCGCGTGCTATTAACACCGACTTCAATGGTGGCGGTGGATCTAACGGCACTATTGCTGCTGGCAGAACACTGGAAGTTGCGGGCATTCCTCTGTACTCAAGCAACCATGTAACCCAGCCGGACTACAGCCTGGTTGCTGGTGACAACAACGCTGAGTACGCCCAAAACCTCAGCAAGTGCAAAGGCCTTGTATTCCACCGCGATTGCTGTGGTGTTCTGACACTGCTGTCACCTGCACTGCAGGTAACTGGTGGTGACTGGAACGTTTCTCACCAGTCCACATTGATGGTTGCTCGCCAATCCATCGGTATGGGCGTGTTGCGTTCTGAATGTGCTGTTGACATTTCTGTCGCGGCATAACGGCGCTATACCCTGAGGGGGAGCGAGAGGGTCAGGCCGCATAGGTCTGGCCCTTTTTTTTGACCTCTAATACCATGTACTCATCACTTGTGATGACCAGACATGGGTGTCGCCGAACAAAAAACACCAGGGCGCACCACCCTCTTGGCTGCCGTCAACACATTGCTCATGAATATCGGCGAGCAGCCGGTGGACTCTTTGGAGGATGAGCAGATCCAAGATGCGCGTATTGCTCAGCAAACGCTGCTCGAATTTCACAAAGATGGCCAGACCCGTGGGTGGTCTTGGAACACCGAATACCAATACCCCTTTGACATTGACACGGTTAGTGGGGAGATCGTGGTCCCAGAGTCAGCAATGACCTGGCTTGTTAATCCGTACAAGTACAACGGCCGTTTCGTTCTTCGCGGGAACAAGGTCTACGACAAGTTGAATCGCACCTTCAAGATTGCCTCGACTGATGCACCAATCAATGCAGATGTGATCTGGTTGCTGTCTTGGGATGAATCACCTGAGGCGTACAACCGCTGGTCAACGATTAGAGCCGCCCGAGTCTTTGCCACTCGAATGCTGGGTAGCGATTCGCTGGCTAACTACACAGCAATTGACGAGGCCGCGGCCAAGTCTGAGTTAATGCAAGTTGAGTTGACTCAATCACAGCCGAACTCTTTGACCGGTGGCCCTGGTATGGGGCCGATGCCTACTTACAGCCCAGAGCTTGGGCTTCGCCGCGGTGTGTATGGAGGCGTAGTCATTGGCTAATCTCGCCAGCTACACAATCCCCAATCTGATCCAGGGGGTTTCACAACAACCGGACTCTCAGCGAGACCCAACGCAGGGTGCCATCCAGATCAATGGGATGTCATCGATTGCAGAGGGCTTGCGGAAGCGTGATCACACCAGAACGCTGGCGAAAGTCAGCGACACCAGCTTTGGCGATGCGTTTGTTCATTCAATTCTTCGAGATCAAAGCGAGGAATATCTCTCTGTAATTAGCAACTCATTTATCAAGGTGTATGGCCTTGACGGGACTGAGTACCCAGTCAGCACGGCAGCTTCTGGCTACAGCTATCTGTCGAGCGTTGTAAATGCCAGATCGCAGATTCGTGCCGTCACAGTTGCTGACTACACATTTGTCTGCAACCTCACGGCTGCGACTGCGATGGATCCAGCGGTGGCGCCAGAAACGCCGCGGCCATCAGCGCATGAATGCTTGATATGGGTCAGGGCCGCTAACTACGGCAATGACTACAAGGCCAACGTCAACGGCGTTCAGGTGTCGGTGACAACGCCTGTGGCGCCTGTGATTAGTTCCGGCACAACTGTCACTGAAAACAGGATTAGCTCAGAGGAGATCGCAGCCAACATTGCGACAGGGCTGGCTGGATCTGGCGTCAGCATCACTCAGGTGTCATCAGTGTTGTGGCTGCAAAGCTCCAACCCAATTTCTGTTGAGGTGTCCGACGCACGGGCCAACGCCGACATCACAGCAATTTTGAATGAGGTTCAGGCATTTACTGAGCTGCCAACGATCGCGCCTGTTGGTTATCAGGTCACGATTAGCGGGGATCCAGGCAACAACTTCGATGGTTATTACGTCGAATTCGTTCCTAGAGACGGCACATTCAATGAGGGTTCTTGGCTGGAAACAGTCGGACCTGGCGTTGAATACAAGATCGATCCATCGACAATGCCGCACCTATTGGTGCGTAAAAGCGACGGCGAGTTTTACTTTGGGCCAGCTGACGGGACAACAGTCGCTGGGATCCCTGGCGACTTGCCTAGCTGGGGTGAGCGAACTTCTGGTGATTACGAGACATCGCCAGACCCGAGCTTTATCGGGTTCCCTATCAACGATGTTTTCATCTACAAAAACAGACTTGGGTTCTTAGCTGACGAGAACGTAATCCTTAGCCGTACTCGTGAGTTCTTTGAGTTCTTCCCGGAAACGGTCACGACAATCCTGGACACCGATCCAATTGATCTGGTCGCCAGCAACAACAGGGTGTCGGTGTTGCGTTATGCAGTGCCATATCAAGACGAGTTGATCCTGTTCTCGGCTCAGTACCAGTTCAGGTTTAATGCTGCTGAAACCGTACTGACACCAAAGACTGCACAGCTGACAGTGCTGACGCAGTTCGAGGTTGATACCGATGTCAGGCCGCAACAGGCCGGCGGTGGAATCATCTTTGCCCAGAACAATGGTGACTGGACGCAGATGCGTGAGTTCAGTGTCCGTGGTGCCGGCACTGCGTTAACTGCTGATGCACAAGACCTGACTGGTTACGTGTCTGCGTATGTGCCATCAGGCATCTTCAAGATGACAGTGAACGACACCGGAAATGGGTTGTTTGCGATCAGTGGACGTGAGCAAGGTGCTGTGGGGACAGGACCGGTCAACTACAAAAACCGCATATACGTCTACAAGTATTTCTTCCGCAATAGCGGCAGTGGTTCAGAGCGAGCGCAATCCAGCTGGAGTTACTTCGAGCTAACGGGTGCCGATGAAATCCTCCAAGTTTTGTGCGTTGAGGAAAAGCTTTATCTGCTTGTTCAGTACGACGACAAGGTTTTCCTTGAAGTGATGTCTGTCATGGACCGAGCAGAGGAACAGGAGTCAATGGCTCCTTATCCGCTGTTGTTAGACCGACGTGTCACCAACACTGACAAGACACCTGCCCCAATCCGTATTGCGGCAGCGACTTATGACATCCAGACAAATCAGACGACGTTCACCTTGCCGTTTGAAGCAAGGGCTCTGACTCAGATATGGACGATGTGGGACTTAACGGAACCTAATTCCACTGGCCCTTTGTTTTTAGGCCAGACCGAAAGCGGGACAGCAATTACGTGCCGCGGTGACTACACAGGCGTTGATGTCGTGGCAGGCGAGCCGTATCAATTCCGTTATCGATTTACGCAATTCAAGGCCATTGCAGAAGTAGGTGGCGGCAAGGCGGCCAGGAACGTGATGCGAACTCAAGTTCGTAATGCAAAGCTTCGTTATCACGAGACTGGATTCTTCCAAGTCAAGGTGATGCCTGAGCATCGCAAGGAAGGTTTTTATACCTTTGATGGCACCGTGTCTGGCGTTCGTAATGCAGCAATAGGCAAGCCGGAATTGCTGGATGCTTCCGAGGTAAGTCGGTTTTATGAGGGAGTTTTTACGATTCCGATTTATGGCCGCGGCGATCGGATTTACGTTGAACTCTTGAATGATCGACCGATACCGTGCAAATTCTCTACATGTGAGTGGGTTGCACTCCTGACATCAAGAGCGGGGTCACTTCAATGAAATGGGCTGAACCAACAATTGATCGTGTGTTTCACATCAGCGAGCGACTGCGTAAATCTGATGTGGAAGAGGTTTGGCTGAGTCATAGAAAGACAGCGCAGGAGGCCGTTATGCAGAGTTGGCAGAGCAGTCAGGAATGCCGTTGCATCGTCACTGATGCTGGTTTGCCGGTTGGGATTACGGGGCTTGTTGGTGATCGAATCTGGTTGCTGGGCACCGATGATTTAGCTGCATCGAAGAGCAGACGTTTGCAGCTGTGCAAAGAAGGGCGAGGATGGGTAAAGCACTGCTTAGATGTTGCCGGGATGCCAATCGGAAATGACGTCTACGCAAAGAACAAAGGCAGCATCCGCTGGCTTGAAGTTCTTGGCTTCAATGTTTCTGCGCCCAGGCCCTTTGGCCCCAGTGCTGCGCTGTTCTGTGAATTCTGGAGGGCTGCCTAATGGCTATTGATCCGTTTACAGGCGCCCTAATTGTTGGTGGCCTCAATACAGTCGTCGGGATGTTTGGCGCTAGCGCAGCGGATGCGCAGCGGAAACAGGACTATGTAAACCAGGCGGCTTATCAAGACGCCAACAATGAGTTTTCGATGTGGCAGGCCGGGTTTAACGCCCAGGTCCAGGACACAAATAATCAAAATAAGTATTGGCAGCAGACGGTTAATCACAACCAGCAGATGGCGTTTGCGCATTCCCAGCGCAATGTCGAGCTGATGAATGCAATCAACCAAGCGGGAGTTGTTCGGGATACCAGGGTGCAAGCCGGTGTGTCCTACACGCGGGACGCTGAGGCGATTCAGGCAGCGATGGGAGAGCAAGAGATGCAGGCCGCTGTTGCTCAGCAGCAGTACACCTACCGAGCGTTACAGGCGCGGGCTTCTGTCCAGGCTTCAGGGATGGAGGGCAACAGCGTTGATCGGATCGTGAACGATTACGCCCGGCAGCTGGGCGATGCAATGACGCTGGAAGCGATCAATGCAGACATCAGAGACCGTCAGTACACCCGAGCGCAAGCCGGAAAGGTTTCTGAATACATGAGCCGTTGGAACAGTCAGACGTTCTACAACGAGCAGGAAGTGTTCAATCCGCTGCCGCCGTTTGCACCATTGCCGACGCTGATTCAGCCGCCACCGCCATCAATGAAGGGCGGCGCCCCAGGAAACGCTGCTTATGCCGCTGATGTTGCGGGCGCTGTTGTCGGCGGTATAGGCGCTGGCTTCAGCACATACACAGGCCTCGCGGGGCTGAAAACGCCTAGTGGCCCTGGCCCTGGCACTGGAGGTAAATCATGAGCGACAAGCTTTTTAACGTCAGCGTTAAGCCTCAAGCCCAGCCGCTGGGTGCATTTGTTCAGGCAGCGCAATTCAATACGCCCGGTGCTGCGCAACGTCCTTTGCTTGGGCAGGTCGCGCAGATCTCAACGATTCAGCGTGCTGGCACTAGCAACGTCCGTGGTTCGGATGAGATGGGCAAGCTTGCTGCTGCATTGGGACCACTCAACAGGAACCTGACGGCATTAGCCGACGCAGGGATTAAGCAATACGCCAAGGGCAATATTGAGCAGGGTTATTACGACGAGCTGAAGAACCAAACGGTTCGGATGCAGTACATCCACCAAGAGCAGCAAGAGGCCGGTGCTGCTGAAGCTGCTGACCAACAGACAGCTCTGGCAAGAGTTGATCCCGTTGCAGGGGAGATGTTCCGTGAGGCCAACCCTTGGAAGGCAATTGGCCGTCGCCGTGCACTGGCGCAGCTAGCGGGGGGTTCAATCCAGTCTGCGATGAATGTCGAGCTGGTGAATTCTGCTGGTGTGTTGTCTGGCATAAAACCAGGCAGCCCGGAAGCGATGCAGATGAAAGCATCGATTACGCAGGGTGTTCTCAATAAGTATGGGCTGACTGGAAATGAGACTGAATCAGCTGTCTATGTTGTTCCTGCTTTAAACAAAGCATGGGACAAATTTACTGAGAAGCATTCCAAGCTTTACAACGCAGAGCTAGTTCAGTCTTCTGTCGAGACAACTAACTATGCAGTTAATGCTCGACTGCAATCGATTGTTCTGGATGGCATCACATTGCAGAACGGCAGCGTATTAAGGCCAGGGATGCCTGGCTTTGGTGAGCTGGCTGGCGTGGTGATGACGATGGAATTGGATAAAGGGACTTCGATGCTGGGAGGCCAGGATCGAGTCGATGTAATTGGAAAGATCAAAGAAAGTCTTGGCACGCTTTATGGAATGGATTCGCCAGGTATTCGTGAGGCAATTGGCAACATTCGTCTAGGCAGCAGAAACACACCAATGGAACAGCGTCCTAAGTGGATGGACGCAAATCCAATGGAGCTGACTGACTACACAACAAAAGGCTTAGATCAGGTCCGCAAGCTGGATGAAGCTGTTCAGTCGGAGGGCAGCCGAAACCTTGAGAAGGCTTATCTCGAGTTGATGTTTGACGAGAATGGCAGGCCTTTAGATCCAAATTCAGCAGAAGCCAAGGAGGCTTTGGAACAGTTGCAATCCTTAGGCGTATCAATGGATGTCCGCGATACGGCTGAAGTTATTGGCAAGTTGCAGAAAGAAACTGAAGACTTATTTAGCCAGTCAAATGCACCGAGCTTTGATTCTGTCGCTGACTTTGAGCTGGGCATGATGGATTTAAGGCCTGGAGATATTGACACTCCAGAAAAGGAAGCAGCTGTTATTGAAGGAATTAAGAGAAACGCAGCAGCTCAGCCAACACTTGAGGATAAGCAGAAAGTTTTTGCGGACGGGTTGAAGGCTCTTAAGGCTAAGAAAGCATTGTTTGCAAAGATGCCAGCAGGCGCCGCCCTTGAAGGAGAACTAAGCCGTTTTACGAAAGAAGCGATGTTGGCTCCTGAGCTTGCAAAGTTAAAGCCTGCCACTCAGATGAGAGGCAATTTTGGTTTCATGACTACTCCGGGCGGTTCAAGTCCAGACGGCCTGAAATATCAACAGGCAAGTAACGACATCCGCGGCTTGTATCGGCGGGAGATTAGTAATCAATTCACAAAGTTCTTTCAGGAAAACCCAAACGTTTCCGACCCTAGTCAGGCTCAGATACAGGAAATTTATGATCTTGCTGGCAAAGCAGTACAAGCGTCAGAGCCCTATAAGGCGCTGGTGACTGAAGTCACTAAGAAGCCAGAACCAAAGGTTCAATCTGACGGCACGCCTGTCACCAACATCCCGAGGCCTAAGCCAGAAACACAGAGGATTACTCCTCAGCCGCGGGATGCTTCCTCGACGATTAAGCCAGAGCAAGCAAGGCAATACCAAAAGGAAGCAGTCATGAATGACTACTGGATCCGTTCAGAGATGGAACTCATCTTGAAAGGCAAGCCAACCAGTAAGCAGCTGTATGACCTGTCAGTTTCTGCTGGCACCAGCACTGATCGAATGCTGTTGGAACAGCTGAAGTTTTATCCAGAAAGTTTGGATCCGACTGGCAAGTTCAGGCAATACCTGCAAAAGAAGATTGACAAGACCCGCCAGTCCGAGACTCCAGCCGCGGCCAATTTGGGTGCTGCCATTGATCCAATGGGCAACCAGTCCTATCAGCGCCGGAGCCCTGGCTCATGGCTGATGTCAATGGTGGTCCCGCCAGCACGCGCCTCAGTTCTGCCTGTAACTGCCAGCTATTCACAGAGCAGCACTAAGAACGTTCGCGGTACTTGGACGACACCATCTGGTTTTGAGATTCTTCAGTATGTGACTGGGGACGAGACGGCGCCGCATGACGGTGGCGCTGTGATCGTTGATCCAAAAGGCCATGGCGGCGGGGCGTATCACAACCACTACGAATTCGCGACGGTTGCAGGTCGCAAGCGTGCGGCTGCACTGTTCCGTTCACTTGGTTTCCGAGTGACGTCAGAAGTAAGGCCAGGCGATCCGGGTTCCCATGGCGTCGGTCGTGGGTTGGACGTCGCCCCACCGCTCGACCTCCCATACACCGTCGCAGCTGAGGCCGAATGGTCTCGCCGCGCCAACGCAGTTCTCGGCTTCAACCCATAGGAGAAATCATGTCTGACCTATTAGGCCTGGAAGGCTTTGAACTTCCTGACGTCGAGATGCTGGGCAGCGAGCCGATTGGCTTGCGGGAGGCAACGAGCCCGCGGCAGGAGGAAGTCGGCAAGGTTCAGGACGACTTTGGCAACTACATCTCAGCTGATACGCAGATCGGTTCAGTTAGCGCCAAAGAGTGGTACGGGATGAATGCCGATCAGCGGCGTGCATTAAAGGCAAAGGACTTTGAGAATTCGCTTGGGGTTTTGAAGCCACTTGGCCAGTTCATTAATTCCATCTCATCGCCAGGTTTCAGCGAGGGCTTTGTCAGTGGCCCAATTAATGCGGTCAGCAATCTTGGCAACGCCATTGGCGATGTCGTTTTAAGAAAAGAGGTTGATGTCAGTGACGCATGGCAGATCAAGCAGGAAGCGCTTGCGGCAATAAACCCTGAGCGTGAAACGATCATTGGTCGATCTGAAGCGGTCTTGCCTCAGGACGAAGGTGGTCGCGTCTGGGGTGAGATGGCTGCGGGCGAAATCGCTGGTGTTGCTACAGGCACTGCAATCCTCGGCAAGCTTGGCAAGATCCCTGCTCTTGTTCGCCTTGGCAATAAGGCACGGCAATCCAAGGTCGCGGCAGATCTTGCGATCAAGGCTGCAACAGACAAGAAGGTGCGTGGTCTCGTCAACTTTGGGAGGTGGGGTTCAGAGGCGTTGTTTGACACAGCGCTCAGCACTGTCTTCCAAGATCCACGGGGTAACTTCTTCAACCTCGGCGATTTTGCTGGGCTGAAAATACCTGGCAGATACAACGATGAGGAAGACAACTATCTCGATGCGTTCGGTAAAGCCTTAGCTGTTGACGGTGTGGCGTTGCCGTTGTCGCTGATCGGCGCCGGTGCTGTGGTGCCATTCACCCGTCGCTTGGCAACTGAAGGCGACTTGCCTCAGTTCATGCAAGACATTGCAAATGTCGAGCTTGCGCCGTACAAGGCAAACAACACGCCACGGCTGGCCCCTGGCCTTGATCCAGTTCCTGACGGATCTCGCACGTTGCCGGGAGTAACTGATTTCGGGGAAGACCCTGCAAACTGGCCAACGATGGGGTTCTCCCCGGAAGAGGCTGGATATGACGCTGGCTTTGATTCTGCGATTAGTCGCGCAACTGCCAGCCAAGTACAGGTGCAGCATGTGGAAGCGCAGCGCACCCGTCTGGAAAGCATGGGGCTGCAGGTCAGAGCAAGCAGCGGGCAGCATGAGCTGACGTTCCCAGGCAACGTTGATCCTGAGATAGGTCTGCAGATCCGCGAGCGGCAGATGATGCGCGGGCAGCTGATTGCAGCAGGTGCGGAAAATCCTGACGTGGCGCCTGCTTTGGCAGCTATTGACCAGGAGATTGTCAATTTGATGCAGGGCGGCCGAGAGGGCCAGATGCCACCATCTCAACTTGAGTTGTCTTATCCAGCAGCCGTTGATTCACGGCCAGAGATCAGCACATTTTTGGCTGAACTGGATGAGCTGGATGACGTTCAGCTCAGAGAGATCTTGCCCAAGGTCAGCGACAGCGATCGATTAGCAGCGCAGACAGCCAAGCTTGAGGCAGCCCAGGCTGAATTAGCTGAGGGCACTGCACAGCTCACTGCAATTAATGAGCGTCTTGCCCTGCCTGATGGTTCCAAGAAAAAGCTGACGCCAACAGGTGCCAAGCGTTTGGTTACTAAGGCTGAGCAACGGATCGCAACTGCCACTCAAGACGTTGCGCGTCTTAGCGCTGAGCCTGAGCTGCCAGTGCTGGTGGGTGATCAGCTTGATCTAGCAATGGATTATCAGACAGCGCTGGAGTTCAGTGAAACCCCGTCGCTGCCGCCATTCCAAGACGTGGAATGGGACGAAGCTGCAGGCATGTATCGACTGCCATTGGCTGATGGCACAAGTGGTTACAAGACCGTCGAGGCTTACAAGGAAGCATTGCAGCAGTTCCCTCGTGACACCCTGCGCAAGATGGTTGCGCCGCAGCAAAGCGCTGATGTTGCTGCGATCGTCAAAGCAAGGACTGGTCGCAGGGTTTGGTCCAGTAAAAAAGATGACATCATCTCTGCACTGGTGGAGTACGCCGAACGTCGGAAGCGTTTTGTTGCGCCTGTAGGACAGCAATATGAGCTGCAACTACAAGGCATGTTGGACATCAACAAGCTGCGCAAGACTGTTGATGCTGATGGCAATGAAGTAGTTGAGCTGGCGACCCCGTTCCCTGGCGGCCGCGGCTTAGACAATGCGCAACGCGAAGACTTCAAGCGTCGGATCTTGCAAGCTGCCATTGATAACGGAGAGGTTCAGCCTGATGTGACTGCAATCCCAACTGCAATCCCAACACCAGAGTTCAACCAAGGCGAGCTGATTGCCAAGTTGATGGCGGATGAGACCGGGCAGATCCCAATGATGTTTGCCATGGATCAGATCCCTGTTTATAAGGCAGGCGGCAGATCAGCTGAGCAGTTACTGGAAGAGGTTCGTCTTCGTTATGACTGGGCCGAACTGGATGCAGCAGGGCAGAAAGCGTCAAGAGATTCGTTCCTTGCTGAAAACAAATGGGATGAGTTGACGTGGGATGAAAAGAAACGGATGGGGCTTGGCGATGGGTTTATGTATTCCCTAACGCCAGGGGAGAGAACGTATGTAGGCCAACCACTTGCGCCAGCTGTGGATGGCATTGGCAAGGCAGACCCTGATGCACCAATCGCACCACCACGAGAGGCGCAGGTTTATAGATGGAAGCCAGGAGGTGTTGTGCCAGAGGAAGTCGCTAAGACTGCTGAAACATCCAGAGCTAAGAAAGCAACAAAATCAAAGGCGATGTCTACTGAGCAAAAAGCCGAGGCAAGAAAAGCAAAGCAAAATGCGCAAGCTGCGCGAAAATTAGAGGAGGCGAAAGAGCAGCAGCTCGCTGATCTCCGCAAAAAACAAGAGGTGCACTGCAATGGCTGAATGTCCTGATCTCGCTGCTCAAATCAGACAGGCTGAGGCAGAGCTTGCTGCTGCCAAAAAGGTCAGGCGCTCAGTTGAGGCTGAGGTTTCGTCTGCTAAGCGTGCCCCAGAGAAGGGTGAGTTCCGAACGTTCTCGATGGCTGATGGCACGAAGGTGCGCGTCAACGCGATGGAGTTCTGGAAGGATGTCGATCAGACCATGATTGACATGGGAGAGGAGCAGGTCCGCAAGCTTGTTCAATCCAACTTTGACAAAGATGTTGTGCCCAATGGCAGCAAGGGGCTGAACATCAACTACTCCCAGATGGAGTTCAACGAGGAGACAGTTAATAGTTTGCTTGAAGTGATGGGCGCGAGGCGAAAGAAGACAGCAAACGGTCAAGAGTTAATGATGCCTTTCACGGCAGAAGTAGCTCAAGATGAGATGGCTGGCTTCATTGCTTTAAAGGGCGGCAACGTTGATGAGATTGCGCGAGATATGGCTCGCAATCAAAAGACTTATGCGCGGCTGCCGTTGGACATGGTGATGTCGAAAATGATGCGTCAGGACTCAACGCGTCACCTTGCAGATCAGTTGGCAGATTATGCAGAATTGATTGACACTGTTGGTGTCAGTCCGCTTAAGAAACGAGAGATCGCTCGCACTGCGCAGTACGCATATTTCTTTGAAAAGCTCGACGCATTGTTGGCCAGGAAGGTAGGCCAGGCCTTGAATGCGCGGAAGTTTGATATGTCAACGTGGGATGAATTGTATCCACTGACGTTACAAGAACTTAACTATGATGATCTTGCTTTAACAATGGACAAGATCACAGAGGGCAGTCTCGCCGCTCAGATCTTGGAAGCAATTGAAGCCGGTGATTCTAAGCAGCTAAAGCAAGTTGCACTTGCCAAGAGATTGGACGCAACTAAGAACACGCCGCTAGACGAATCGAACTTTTATACACAAGTTCGGTTGCTCAATTCATACCGCAAAGCAAATTTATTTTCGTCACCAGCAACGTGGATCCAGCGCAACGTTGTATCGGGTGCACTGGTGAATAGCAGCTACATGATGGAGGACGTTTATGAGGGCGCCTTCCGTGTCGGGATTGGTGACTCATTTAAGGCTGCGCAATACGCGCAAGCGCAGACCTATCAGGGCATGAGTGCAGCGTTTAACAACGCATGGGACATGTTGACGACGGGTGACGCAACGATGACTCGTTCTGGTTTGATCGAAGGTGTTGACGCCAACGATCTGTCAAAACGAAAAGACGCGGCAGCCGCCAACCTCAATGCTTCATGGGAAGCAGTGATTAATACAGAGGGCGATGTTGGCGCTGCCAATGGCGTTGCTGTATTCAACTTATTAAATTCAAGCGCCCGCTCGGTCTTAGGGGACTTGATCGAAAGGGCTACTGGCGGCAGATCAACCGCTGGTTATTCACCGTCATTCACCTTGCTAGCTGCCGGCGATGAAGTGAATCGCAAGATGGCATTTGATTGGAAGGCCAGTCATGAGTCATACATCCAAGCTGTAGAAGAAGCGAACGCCATGCCTGACATCCCAGGCAAGCGTTCTGAATGGATTGCAACCCGAGCTAACGAGCTAACGGAACAGGCATCGTTTTCTGGGTTGATGACTGATGACCAGTTGGTGGAGATGCGTCGTGGTCTTGGTGCTCGCCAGTACGGCGACATGGATAACGAGGCGTTGCGGTTAAAGATCTTCAATGATCAGAACGGGATGCCAAATCCGAACAACCCAATCGGGGCGAAGGGTCTTAGCCGTGGTGGTGATGTCACATTCACCAACCCTTTAAGGGGGCCAGTGGCTGGTGGCATTCAGCAGATGAGAAAGAATCCTTTAGTTGGCTGGTTGATACCTGTCTTCCAGACACCAGCACAGGGCTTGAAGTGGACGTTGAGCCGTGACTTGCTTGTCGCACTTGCTGATACGGCCATGCGTGAAACCCGCCAAGGCGTTGCCAAAGCAAAAGGCAGAGCTGTTAATGACCTTCCGTACACAGCGCAAGAGATAGCGCAAGGTAGAGCCAGGGCAGTAAACGCTGGCTTTATTGCTTTGGCTACTCAAGCTCTATGGCAGGCAGGTGTCTTTACCGACGGCGGTTCTTTCAACCAAGAAAACCGCAGGGTAAGTAATTCTCAAATCCCTCCTTACTCGTTTTCTATTGGCACCAACGCTGTGCTGGGCTTATCCAAATTGGTGCAGGGCACGGCTGAGCAAGCGACAAGCACCGTCAAGGCTGTGATACCTGCGATGTCAATTGACCTTGTTGACCTGATGGGCTTGCAAGCTGACACCATGCGGGCCTGGAGTGAAGGGCTGCTAACGGAAGGTGACTACACCCGATTGATGGGTGGACTTACAGAGTCATATATGAGGGCTTTAGAAGCCAAGTCTTCTTTGGATGGTGTCCTTTCGGTCTTGCAGCTATTCCTGCAGCGAGACCAGATGACTCTTGGCAAGGTATTGCAACGGCAGATGAATGGCGTCTTGCCTTATTCAGGACTGCTTACATCTGGATCCCGTGGTTTCCAAGACGAGAACATGTTGAGTGCTGGCCGTCGTCAGCTCTCACCTGTTGAAGCAGAAGCCATTGGCCAGGATCCAGCAGCCACGTTGTTCAATGATTTTGCGCAGACAGTCGCCAAGAACATGCCGCTACTGGGAGAGCCAGGCGCAAAGTTCAGGCATCGGGACTGGATGGGTCGCGAACGGTATAAGCCTTTTGGATTGCCAGTTGATGTAGCTCAGCCATTCGCGCCGTACTTCATTGAAGAGCAGCCACTAGATCTGTGGATGAAAAAGCATGGCCTTGGTGGTGTTCCTAATCCAAATGGAAGATTGAGCGGCAAAGAACTTGGTTCAGGATTTTCAGCAACGATGACTCGTGACGAGGAGAACACTTACCGCGAAGCGATGTGGTCTCAGCAAGGCATTGCACCTGTTGAATCAGTGCTTGGTGTAGGCAACACCTATATCAACACTGGCTTGCAGCAATACAACGTCAACAACTTTGTGCAGGGCAGGACGTTGAGGGAAGCACTTACTGCGTTAAGCGTTGACCCTGCTTACAACGCTGATCTAGCTACGCCAAACAGTCCATCGTTGATGCAGAACATGCACAAAGCGATTGGTGATAGGTCACTTGCGAAGCGAACTGACATGAGATCTGGCAGTGATCCGCGTGGTGTCTACAAGGTTTATGACGCGATCATTGATTACTACAGCGCATTAGGCGCCCAGGTCATGGTCAGTCAGCACCCAGATTTCACCAAGAAAGTGATGGCGAATTCCGTCCAGCGCCAGGAAGCTGCGATTGAAGATTTACAGGCGTCACCTTTAGGACTTTCGCGACAGTAGGAACGGATATAACCTGAGGTCTGCACCTGTGCAAGTCTCGCAGTGACGTACGCAACCGACATTTTCTTAGGTGACGGGACGACTGCTGCCTTTGATCTCACATTTGACTATCTCCAGCGCGACCACGTTCACGTTTATATCGTTGCTAGTGACCAGCCTGGCGCTGCCAGAACTGAGCTGACAGTTGTAGACACCGGCACCCCAGGGCCTGGTGAGTACGTGTGGTCAACCGATATTCGGATAACGGTAGGCACTGCGCCGCCGGTGGGTGAATACCTGTGGATACAAAGGGAGACTCCAGAGGATCAGCAGATTGTCCAGTGGGTTGATGGCAGTTACATCGTTGCGACAGACCTCAACACCAGTGATAAGCAGTGGCTGTATTCAATCCAAGAGCTGCATGACCTGATCGACACGATCAACGGTGCTGACGCTGGCAACGCATTAAAAGGGATAACGGTTACAGCACCGCTTGAGAGTGACACTACGGATCCTCAGATCCCAATCCTTTCAGTAGACGAAGCAGTAAGCACCGACGACCCAAACGCTTTAACAAGCGACGTTCAGTTGATGTCGGCTAAGGCAATCGACTTGGCGTTTAGCCAGGCTGTCGGCAGCACTTCGAGTTATCCGCCGGGTGGCGTGACAGCCAAGGTTGGCAAGCTTCTGGTTGACACCTACGGATCTAATCCTTGCCTGTATTACTGGACAGGAAGCGCATGGCAGAAGATCTATGCAGAAGATGCTGATCTGAGTACGACTGACGACTTGCCAGAGGGCAGCGTCAATCTCTATTACACAGACGCCAGGGTTGAGGCGTATGTAAATGGCGCTGGTTACATCAAAGACCTGACTGGGTTTGACACTGATGACCTGGCGGAGGGGAGTGTCAATCTCTATTACACCGACGCAAGGGTTGAATCGTATGTAAACGGTGCTGGCTACATCAAAGGCCCAGTAGTCACCAAGATCATTGCCGGTGCAAACGTTGGCATTAGCCCGGGCAGTGGAGTTGGCGAGGTAACAATCACCGCATCAGGTGGTGGTGGTGGTGGTGGCATTCCAGAAGCCCCGCTGGATGGAACTCTTTATGGCCGAGAGAACGCTACTTGGGTTGCGGTTCCTGATGCCACAGATGCTGTTCAATCAGTCAACGGGCAAACGGGAATCGTCAGCGTTGGTGTAGAGCAGTTAGCTGACTTTGCTTATTACCCTGCATCGAACGAGATCACCCTCGTGGGTCCTTCTGTAGGCGACCTTAGCGCCGCAGGAGTTACTAATTCTGCCTATAAAGCCTACTTAGGTGGCAGTGTTAATGATCTATGGGTTCTCTACTTAGCCTCAAACACAGCCCAGAACGAGGTATTTGAGCAACTCACAGAGGGAGATGCTATGAATATCTCTTATTATGTCAACGCAAACGGTAGCATTACAGCTACTCAAGTTGATTGCACGTTTAAATCGTTTGAATTTAATACTGGTAGTGATCCTCTGCAGAGTTGGCTCAAGCTAGAAGGGACTTTTTCTTCCTTTGGTACAGCCTTAGGCAACTACCCAATGGTGATTACATCACCCAATATCTCCAATGGCTTCAAACCTATCGCCACAGGTCAGGCCTTGATCTATGACCAAACAACCGAGAAGTGGAGGCCAGAAGATATAGCTACTGAATTAAACATTTCCGCCTTACCTGCATTGCCATGAGCACTCTTCAAGATACAGATCTATTCGTCGTTGATCGCAACGGGACCAACCACCAACTACCCAACAGTCAAATGAGCACACTTCAGGACACCGATCTATTCATTGTCGAAAGGGCAGGAGTCAACTACAAGATTGAAGCGAAGGATGTAAACACTAGCCCTACGGGCAGCATTGATACTCCTGTTGCTGTGCTGACCCCACTTAATGGTGCGGGCACTAATGCAGGACAACCTTATAAGCCGTTGTCTACAGCTATCACTGCTGTCGGCACGGCTAGTAGCGTTGAATATAAGACCGACACGATTGCGAGTGTTGATTCTGTTAGTGCTTTAAATTCTGTCACCGATAATCCAGGAGATGGCAACCAATGGCGGAATTTACAAGATTACCTTTCTGCTAATCAAGTTACGAGTATTAAAGGTATTAAGTTATCTGGTCCAGGAGAAACTGCCGCTCTAGTTGATGTTGAGATTAACGGTGTATCCATACGCCTTGCGTCAAATTATGGGTCAGCGTCTGGGACGCCATTTCTAGCTGGTAGGTATTCTTGGGATAAGTGGTTTGAACTCCCGTACCCACAGCCGGGTGGGGATAATGGTGAATCGGCTCAAGGTAATGGCACATACACAACCACCTTTCCCACACCTTTAAATGTAGATGGCTTGAGTTTTGTTATTAGGGCGCAGGCTTACGATGATGTAACTAAAAGCATTTATGTTGTCGACCAAAATGACCGAGAAGTTTTAATACTGGGCGATGCTTCTGTTGAATCAGTCCTCACCTTCCCAACCTCCAACAACTTCGACAAGTTTGAAGTGGGTGATGTGGTTCAGGATGGTGGATGGAATCAGAGTGAGGTTTGGAGTAGTTCTTTGACAGCAAGCTCTGGATTATCTGGGCCGGAAAATGCCTTTGATGGCAGTCTTTCAACTAGAGCACAATCTGCAATCGGCACAAATGAAACTCTTACTTTTGCCCCTAGCTCAGGCGTATCATTTACGTTCACATTAGAAGTTTATTGTGACCAAGGTGATGCAATTCCCACAGCATCCTGGAACGGTAATTCTGTAAATCCTGGTGGGGGAGCATGGGTAACAGTATTTACCGGTGCTGGCACGATTAATGCGACATATCCACTTGTAATTAATACTCAAAGTTCTACTCAGTATGCAACGCTTAAGGGTGTCAAATTAGACGGCAAGCTCCTCGCAGACCCATCCGTCTTTAACCCAGACGCAGCCTCAATCACCGGGATCGATGCAGCCGGTCCAACCATCACAACCAGTGGGGGCAGCTGGTACGGAGCGGACGGATCTGGTGATGCTGGTGATGGACGCTATGAGCCACATCAGCAGTGGAGTAGTCAAGTCACATCCGCTACTGGTTTTTACCCTAATTCTGGTCCTGAGAAAGGTTTTGATGGTTCATTGCTTACTGCTGTCAGCGCTTCAGGCTCCGGAGCAGGAGAATTATTGACAGTTGATATGACTTCGTTCAATTTAACTGGGCAAGTAATTGAAG
>Ga0181397_1000094_pt1 | contig 31817 bp, 10 predicted proteins | sample 20SPOviralmetaG_FD_130126 | JGI IMG/M metagenome (GOLD analysis project Ga0181397, IMG submission 130126) | Marine viral communities from the oligotrophic San Pedro Time Series (SPOT) site, San Pedro Channel, CA, USA - 20 SPOT_SRF_2011-02-23 | ecosystem: Environmental > Aquatic > Marine > Strait...
AATGAAATTGAAAAAGAATTAGCAGAGCGTAGAGCTGTTGCTGACTCATTACTTCAATAATAATGTTAATCCTCACAAGTTTTTGTGTTGTTGTTAACTTGTTGTTGTTGTACTTGTGAGGAATTAATAGAAGGGGGTTGGCTTATAGCCTTCCCCCTTTTTTTTTATTAAGCAGATGCTACAAAGTATTCTAATTGACAGGTAGCTGTATCAGCGTCTGCAGATATAGCATCTATATTTGCTAAAGTAGGTGCAGTTCCTACAGAAGTGTCTCCATCTTCATGTGCATCCATCATTGTAGGGCCTAATATAAAAGAGTTTGCTCCTTCGTCACTACCTTCAGATTCTAATTTTACAAAATATTCTGAGTCAGACATTTGTATTCTCAAAGTTATAAAGTTAGTGCTACTTAAATTTGTTAATCTTAAATATTTAACATCTCCATCTTTAAATGTACCTGCAGCTGCTAAAGAAGCAAATTTTAATATTTGTACTTCTGCTGTAGTTACATCCATTATTCTATGATCTACTTCAGTCACAGTTAATGTTTGAGTGTTTGTTGTACCTCTATCAGTACTTCCGTCTCCTAAAGAAACTGATTCAGTTATTGTCACTGTCAGTGTTGCCATAATCTATTATTATAAAAATTTGTATTAATCCTAAAAAAAATTGTACTTCATAGTAAGGTGCATGCTCTTCTGGTTGGAAGTGACGTACACCAAATACTATTCCTTTTGCCCATGTTAATCCGAATCCTAGTTTCATTATGCTAGAGGTTTAAGTAACCATCCCATAGTATCTTCTACATCTCTATTTAGTTGGTAGAATATAGGAATTACGTCGTTAATTTCTTTTCCAAGTTTTAATTGCCCTTTTCTTTTACCAGAAGCATATCTTTCCATTTCTCCTCCTGATATTACATTAATACCGTCTTCAAAAAATCTATCCATTATTTCCATGCTATTTTGCACTAAACTTATAGATGCTGCAGGAGATTTTAAAATACGTAATGCTTCTCGTGGATTTGCAAACCCCACTAGTTCAGAGTAAAGTCTTCTAGTGTAAAAAGAAGCCATCATCATTGCAAATTTTTGTTTTTCATCAGGCTCATCTTGAGCTGCTCCGTACAGTAAAGAAGATGTAATTAATGCAAGAACTATGGTAGCTAACTCAGTAGTCATTTCTTTCATGTTAGACTTCTCTCTTAAAGAAAGTTGATGCCATCTATCAGAAACAAGTTCCATACTAAACTTTCTAGTATCTTTCTTAATTCCTGCTATAAATCTTATCATAGTTGTGTAAGTACCTTCGTCGAGATCTTGTATTTCTCTATTGTAATACACATCTTCTTCAGTTAAATACTCTTTAGGTACTAGCGAAGTTCCTACACCTCTGTATCTTCTTCTTATACCAGGTTCTAACCATTTTCTAAGCATCATAACAAGTTTACCTGTAGCTGCTCTTTGAGCCATTGCTTGGTTGTTCTTATCGTAGTTACCGTTTAATCTTCTATTAATATGGTTTAAATATCTTTTAACTACAAACTCTGTTTGCTGTAAATTCTTTTTATCTAACCAATAAGTTTGTCCGCTACTAAGCTCTATACCTTGCGCTATCTTTTTAATAACAAGTCTTCTTCCTGACTTATCTTTTTCATAAGCCTCATCAAGAGACATTGCATCTTTTTTATCTTCTACAACGTTTCCTTCATTATCTATAAACTGGCCTTTAGCATTTTTAACTTTTATACCGTTTAGAAATGCATACATTAAAGTGTTTTGTATGTAATTCTCAGCCATACTTGTTAAAAAATGTAATGTGCTTTTGTCTGCTAGCTGACTAATTTTAGTTGTGCCTGCAAACTTTTTACTTACCGCGCTCCAATCTTGCGTAGAGTCATATATTTCTCCAAGTAAATTTGTTCTAGAGCTTGGAGTTAATGCTCCAATATCTGCTATTAAATTTATTACATCTGAATCATACTTAGCTTCAGCTTTAGCAACATCTCTTAAGTTAAAATCTAATCCCCCTACACCTTTTATAAAGTTCATAGTTTTACCTTGGAATAAAGATGCTCCAGCAGAAAAGTAGTTACCTATCAAAAATAAATCTCCTGTAAAGCCCATAATAGATTGTGCAATTTTATTTACTGTTGCACTACCTACAGACTTTATACCATAGATTCTATCTTCTAATAAACTTTGTATAGCTTTATACGCATTAGATTCTGTACCACTAATAACTGCAGGTACATTTTTACTAAGGCCTAACTTTTTAGCCACTTTAGAAGTACCTCCAAATGTTTTTTGCACTGTTTTTCTAGTTGCCACTGCTTCTTTAAAAACTTCTAGCTCTGGAAGTACACTATACTTTTCTTTAAAGTTTAAAGATCCCCAATAATCCATTAAGTACATACTTACTAAATCATACGATTGATCTCCTTTTTCTGCAAGCTCTTTTCTTTTCTTAGGATCATTAAAATATCTAGGTATAGTTCTAGCTATCTTTTGGTTTTCATCTAGATTTACATAGCTTACACGTTGGATACTTTCTTTTATTTTGCTCCAACCTTCTGCTTCTGTTTCATCAGGATTTTCGTTATGTAGATCTACATCAGATGCTCTCACCCTAAATGTATCTCCTAACGTTTTAGATACTGTGTCTGCCACACCATTCTCAAAAGTACGCTCTAACACACTTTTTTCTATAGCAGGTAATCTTAATCCTCCAGGTCTACCTAAGTAATTCTTATCTCTCTTCTCTGCAAGGTCCACTAAAAACCAATACATATCGTATCTAGCTTCTCCCTTGTTGTTTTTATCTTTAAAATACTCGTAAGCAGGATCAATCCATTTAGATTTTGGTTTATATACTTGTCCGTTTATAGAATTTGCATTTACCCAAGTTTTTAAAGCTGCAGTAGCTGCTCTAGCTTGATCACTAGTTTCCCCATATTTTTCTATGGCTATCATTTTCTTTTCGTAAAATTCTTTACGAGTTTTCCAATACTCTGCTTTAATATTACCAATTAAAAACCCTGTAAGATTGCCTTTACTGTCTTTAGAAAGAAGGTCTGCATACAGCTTAGTCATGTCCTTAGTGTCTCTTCCTACTTTGTATCGCTCAAACATATCATAAGCTTCTTTAGTCTTATTTATAGTTTCTCGCATTACAATGTAATCAGCTTTATCAAGCACTTCTACAGCTATTTGTATTATATCGTCTGTAATATCTCTAGGGTTACCAAAATAAGCATCCATCCAACTAATATCGTCAGACACAGAAAGCATGTTTCTTTTAATAAAATCTTTTTCTGCCTGCTGTAACTCTGCTTTATTTAACTCCACTAATTTATCTACGTGCGCTGCTTTTTCTTGCGCAAACTCTACACTTGTCTTTCCAGGATTATTCTTTTTCCACGTAGAGTATTCTCCAAAACTTCTAGCATAATTATCTTTAGCTATTCTAGTTTGCTTACCTTCTACCTGCCCCCATTTTTCACCAAGAACATCAATAAATCTTTCTGATAACTTTTGCTTAAGGGTTTGTATTCTATCCGCTATCTTAGAATAGTTAATTTTACTTTTGTCAAATTTAGATTTTAACTTAGGGTTTTTGTTTATTATATAAACTACATCCTCAATAGCAGCAAAATATCTAAGTCGTTTTAAGTATTCGTAGTGTACGTTTACATCTTTAGATCTTAGCTTTAAAGCTTTTTCTATACTATCTATATTTGCATTAACTTCTTTAACGTATTCTACTAAAGCTTCTTCTGTTTTATATGTCTGCAGTTTAGTTAGCAGCCCTTGCACTTTATTTTTAAAATCTGCTTTTTGTTTTTTCTGTCTCTGCATAGGAGACCCTTTTTGTGTTCTAGTTTTTGCATAATCCCCCACTTCTTTAGCCACTCTTTTTAATAAAGCTTCTGTTTGCTGTATTAAATCTTCTCTTACGCTTGTAGGTGTAGTAGGTGTGTATTTATCTATAAGTTTCATGTATGTTGCAGGCAAATCTTTTTCTGCTTTCATACCTTTCTTCTTAAAATATTCCATCACTGACTCTGCAGTAGGAAGACCGTCTTTCATGTCTTTCCTGCCTTTTGCAACTGCAGGATTTGTAAAGTCACCAAAATATCTTTTAAATGCAGGAGTGTATACATGCAAATAAGCTGCTTCACCTATACGATCTCCTTCTTCTTTGTCAAATTGTTTAGTAAACTCTCTTACTAAGTTATTTTTTAATTCACACGACATATTATATACATTCTGGTTTAGTAAATTCTTGAATTAAATCATTGTTAGCTTCAAACTCGTAAGCTGCATTAACTATTTTCATAGTTTCCTTACTAGCAACTACTTGGTTCTGTTCAAGCATACTTTTAGGTTCTTCTTTATCAAATCTATATTCATTTATTCTAAATCCTCCGTCCATATCTAAACCTAGAGGAGATATAGGGTAGAATATAGGATTTAAATACTGTTCTCCACCTTTATTAACTACTTCGTATCCTCCATTTTTAAATAACAGTATTTCTCCTGTAGGATTAGCTGGGGTTATGCCCATATTTAATGTAACAAATCTTGTAGTTATATGTTTTTTAGCTTCCCTACCTAAAAGTCTAAATCCATCTCTATACCCTTTCTTCTTACTTAAAGGAGATACTGAATCACTTTTACGTAATCTAGGAGCATACTTAGTATTTTTATACTCATGTCTTATTACTTGATCTATACCTGCGTGCAGTATGTCTCCTGAAGTTAGTTTAAGTTCTTGCACAGATTCGTTAAAATTATCTTCTATATTCCACATAATAGGTATAAGACTATGGAACGCTTTTAACCCTCCTCTAAATCCTGACGTAATATACGAATACTTTACTAATTTTTGATAAAAAGCTTTTTCTGATGCATTATCAGAGTTTAAACCGTCTTCCCATGCTTGAATTGCTAGTTTTTTACTATCTGTAGGTAAAAATTTAGCATTGCTCATAAATATCATACTAGGCATTTTATTAATACCTTCAGCATTTCTATAAATTTTAGACCTAAGAATCCCTTTATCTTTACCTAGCAATATATTTTCTGGATATTTTTCAGACATAATCACAAAATCTTGCACTAAAGATCTATTAGTATTAGAGTCAAACAACAATTCTTCTGCGCTACCTAGTTCTGGAGTACCCACAAAGTGATTGCTATACATATAAGAGTATAGTCTGTCTTCCATACTTCTTCTTAATCTATAGTCTTGAGAATTTTTATTATTTGTAGCCTCTAGCATAGCTAACTCATTATCTTCTAGTCTACCTGATAAAAACTTACTATTAAATAAATCTAAAAACAGTTCTGGTCCATTTTCAAAGTATTTACCAAGAACAGTTCCTTCAGCAAACTTTTCGTTAAAGTTACCTATTTCTACATACTCATCACTAGTTGCTATTTCATCTCTAATTTGTACAGCCATTCTTGCTTCTATAGTATCTTGGCCTACACCTTGTGTGTGTACTTTAGATGCTAAGTTTTGTGCAAATATTTTATTTCCTTTATCATATATTAAATCAAAATATTCAATAACAGCTAGCTGGTAGCTCATATCTTCACCAGTTATACCTTTTTCTAAGTTTTCTATTGTTAAAACTTTTTGTATATTACTTATGTCATCTGAGATCATAGAAGCAAAATTAATTGCTTCTTTAGAAGAATATTTTCCAGCTATACTTTCAATTTCTTTAGACTTGTAAAATTGCCTATCTAGTATAGGGCTTTTGTTAATCATAGATTGTCTTACAAACTCTGCTACTGCAGGTTGCTTTAAAAATCTATTAATCCATTTGGTAGGTACTTGAGCCCTAACTAGCAATGTAGCTATGTTTAAAGTTTCTTTGTTTACATTAAGTGCTGCTATATAAGGGTCTTTTTCAATATCTACAAATGCGTTCATATACCCTGATTGTATTTCAGATATTAGCAACCCATCTTTTCTAGTAGTTTCGTGTAAACTAGTGGCAATTGTACCGTCTGGAAGTTTTACAGTGGCTCCCATTCCAATATAAGATATATTTAATTTACCTATTTGAGATACTACATTATCTATAATTGCGTTAGCGATAGCACCTACACCTACAGCTCCTAAAGAGAATCTTCTTTTAACTTCTTGTTGGAATTTAGGGCTAAATAATTTTAAAGCATCAAACACATCTTCTTCTCCTGCTAACTTTGCAATAGTATCTGCATCTGTTTTTAAGTCTTCTGTATCTATAGATTTTATAATTCTAGGATACTCTTCTACAGAATTAAACAATTCTTTATATAAAAGAATTCTTTTGTTTTCTAAAGATTGTTTGCTAACCCCATTTGGATCAATTAATTCTAGCTTACCTGTTTCTTTACTGTATTTTACATGCGGTAATAGCATAAATAATTTATCAATATCAAAGTCACTACCCGTTTTAGCGGTGATGTCTTCATAAACTACTACAGTATCTCCAATTTCAGGAGGCAGTATACCTACTATTTGTAAAGCATCAATAGACGCTAAAGATTGTGTTGGAATACGATACCCTATAACAGATAAAACATCTTTTCCTATAGCAGCTTTAAGCTCTTCATTACTCATAGTTTCCCAACCAGGTATGCTTTCTATAACCTTATAAGGTAATAGTACTTCTGCTAACTCTAGTTTACCATTTATTACTCTTGGTCCTGACAAAGGAGTGGTACCATCTCGTAACCATCTAATCTTAGACTCAGCTTCTTTACTTAAATTTAAACTTGACTCAGGATTTTCTAAAAACCCAAAAGAAGATATTTGTACTACTTGCTGTCCTTTAGCTTTGTAAGTTACTGTAGATTTAGTTAGAGTATTTGCAAGCTTATTCATTATCTTTCTTCTAGATTGGAATATAGCATCAAACTCTAAACCTTTTTCTAGACCTGCTATTAAAGCATCATCTCTAAACTGATCATCTTCAAACAGTCTAATTAACTCTTTTCTAAATACATCTTCATCTATAACGTACTCGCCAAGCTCTTCACTTATACCAAACTTATTAAAGAAATCTTGTCTACCTAAATCTGATATACTGTTTTCTAAATTTTGTACTTCTTGCAGCCATTCTGTAGCTTTTCTTTTTCCAATATTAATTTTATCATTAATATCTCCAAGCATTAGCATTTTAGTTTGAGAACCAAATGTCCCTTCTTTAACACCTTTAGCTTTAATTTCTTGTTGCTTTCCGTATAGAGAATGTGATTTTTCTACAGGCTCTAAAATAAGTTCATTAGCTTCTAGTACATTACCAGAATCATCATCTATTTTAGTTCTTTCTCCTGCACCAATTTTTATTGCAGACTCTACCGAAACAGCCATTCCAATTTCTTGCCCATTGTTTTCTCTAGCCCATTCTTGCTCAAGTTTCACCATATTATCATACAGATCTTTTAACTGAACAGTATTTACTAACCCTGGCCACATTATCACTTCTGCAGTTTTTTCTCTATAAGGTACATTTAGATTGTTTTTTACCTCTGTACCTCTAGATGTACTTTTTTGAGGCATAAGCATTACAACATCTTTGATGTTTAGCTCACCAGTCATTAATCTATCAAAAGCTGCTTCTACTTTAGCATTCCACTCTCCTAACCCTTTCATACGTTGTTTACGTAATGTAGGTGTTATCCAAGTAGTACCATCGGCTAAATCTATACCTTTTTTATATCCTTCTATATTACCAAGGTACTCAGAAGGTTTAAAAACATCATAAGCTGTTGCCTGCAGATAAAGAGGGTTTACTTCGTAAAGATTACTGTTTTTGTTTTTGTATACACGTAAAGGAGCAACTCCTGTACTATATAAATTAGATCTTTTTGGGAAATCTTCTATACTTTTATAAAATGCTACATTACCTACAAACATTTTTGTAGATTCTACATTAGCAATTATACCGTTGTACACGTAATCAGCTATTACTCTTGGAACTTTTAACTGGTCAGGAACATCCTTATACATATCGCTATCTTTTAACATCTTAGCGTCTAAGTGCTTGTTTGTATAAATTTCTAATCCTGTATTCTTTTCAGTTATTTTACCTATTATTCCATATTCTTCAGCAGTTCCTAATTGCTCTAGCACTCTTTTTTCAAAACTATCTTTAATTAGTTTTTCTATTCTAGGGTCATTTAAATCCATCTTAGATAAAGGTAAAGGTTTACCTTCATTAGTGTACATTTTTATGCCGTTTTGAGATAGCCATTCAGACCCAAAAGTAAGTTCAGGAAAAAGATAATGCTTAAATGCATTACCTGCAGGAGCACCGTTAGAATCACGTTCGTTGTCGTTTTTATCGTAGTGGTAAAATAGATTTTGTCTATTTTTAGGTAGTTTGTTTTCTCCAAACACTTGGTTATACGCAACCTCCATAGTAGACAACTCATCTTTTATGTAGTTTTTAAACGTATTTAAAACTTCTTTAGAAGTGTAATCAAAAGTTATTTTTCCATTTTCTGAAAACAAGTTTAAGCCTGACTTGTATTGAGGAGTACCAACAATATTGTAAAGAGTACGAGCGTTACCAGGAGTCATTAAAAACAAATGCCCTTTCATGCTTCTGTTAATTCTATCCGCTAATTGATCAGGCTCACTTAAACTAAAATACTTAATACCTTGATAACTGTTTTCATCTTTCATCTGCATAAACACTACTTTGTCAAACAGATCTCTATTTTTTTTACTTTCTAATAAGTAATTAACCCATTTAGAATTCTTTGTAAATGTTTGCCCTTGTAATTGTTGCAAATAGCTTAAATCTCCTTGTTTAAACTGAGATATAACTTGAGATAAATAACTAATATCAGAGAATGGCCAATAAGTATCTCCTTTAGGCCCTAAAACACTATTTTCATGGAATCCTAGTTCAAATTTAGCTTGAGACTTTGCTAAAACTAATAATCCTTTTTCGTCTTTGTATAAATTTACAACTTCACCTAACTCATCTTCTATAGGGCGTTGTCCACGCTCTGCGTTTTCTTTTTTACCGTATCTATTTACTAAGTTAGGAAGACCCTGTTTACCAAATATAAACTCTAGATGCCCAAAAGTATCTAAAACTCTGTCAGCCATCGTTTCTCCTTCCTCTACATCTATTATATGATATTGTAAAGCGTCAGCAGATATATCAATACCCACTGATTCTAAAATTTTAGCTAATTGCCCTATATATTGTGTAGGATATGCATTTGGATTTCTTTTAGCTGCTTTTCTGTATTCTCTTAATAGATTATTAAAAGATTTAGATGCTGCAGTAGCAATAGTGTCTTTAAGCAGGTGTTTACCTGTTTTACTGTAACTAGTAAGTTTTGCTTTAAATCCTTCTTGCCACTTTTCTCTAACCACTTCTTCTTTGGCCTGCACATCAGCTTTACCAATTTTAAAAAGTCTATTACCTTCTTCTCCAGAGTATATAGTTTGAGAGTATGGTTGAGCTTCTAAAGAAAAGGCTTGCATAAACCTTGTTTTTCTTTGTTCAGATGTAGGGGATTTATTAGTTCCTACCTCTAGCTTCTGTATTAACTCTTTTATAAAAGGATGAAATTTTACTAAAGTTCGTAACTTGGCTATGTATGCTTCGTACACGTCTTCAGTGTTCTTATCAGATACTATACCTGTAAGTTCTTGTGTAAGTAAATTGTATACTTGTGTAAAAGGTACATATTTAGGTGCTCCTAGAGTTTTATCAGCAATTGACTTGCCTTCTCTAGTAACCTCTCTTAATCCCTTTAAAAGTAATTTAGTACTTAACGCTGCATTCTCTTTAGGAGAAAACAATTCTTTACCTTTTAGATTTAATGTTTGTGTTTTATCTTGCTCTTCTTGCTCTATTTCTTTACTGTATATTCCGTCAGCTTTTAATCTAGTTTTAAGATTTTCTAGTAACTTAGAATCTTTACTAATAGGTCTTCCTGGAATAGAGTTATTCAATAAGTCTTCTAAAATTATTTTTACAATAGAATATCTATGGTAATCTTGCTTTTCAAAAACTTTCTCAAGCTGCATCCACATATTCTTCAAGAGCTTTTCTTCTACACCGCTTATATCTTCTACGCCATCTATGTTTGTAATTAACATTCCGTAGGTAAAATCAGATATATCGTCTACTTGTGAAGGAGTTAACCCTGAGATTCTATTTAAACCAAAAGGATATTTATCTAACCCTCTCTTTTTGTCTACACTTTTAGCCCACCAAGTTTCTCCTTCATTGTTTTGATAAAACTCTCCTTTAATAAGAGATGGTTCTCCTACGTTGTTAACGTATCTAGAATCTTTAAACCATGATTTAAACTCTGGTAACTCTGTTACAGCGTAAAGACTTTTAGCTGTTTCAACTTTATTATTACTTAAATTTAATAATTGAGGGAATAACGTAGATTCATTACCTTCGTTTGTTAAAACTCTCTCAATTGTTTTTCCGTCTCCTTTGTATACTATATTACAAGCCATATTATTCGCAATCTAAGTTTTGTTTAGTAATGTCTAGGTTGTCATCTAGATCCATACCTTTTGTTATATCTAACATCCAGTTAGTATCTTCTCCCCAGTCTACAGTATTATCTGAAGGTGCTGTACCATCTTCCTGCTCCAAATTTAGTTCAAGTTTTCCTTGTCTGCTAGTTTCTTCTAATAAATCTTGTAATTCTTGTCCTGTTACAACTTTACCAGACTTAAGAATATTAGCTACTTTACTAGACGTAGGAACTATAGCTCCTAATCCTGCTTCTACTAATTCTTTATCTTTATTTAAATCTGTAACTTCTCCTGCTTCAAATGCTGCAAGAGCGGCAGCTGCTTCAGCTTGTATATCTGCAGGTAAATCTGACATTGTTAAAGTGCCAAGTCCTGCAGGTGATGGAGAAGTAGGCTTATTTGGCTTAGGAGATTCTTTTTCACGTGTAGCAACTCCTAAAGCATCTTTTAAAATTTGAGCATATTTTGCAGCATTTTCAGAACTTATTTTACTACCTCTATTACCTGCTACATTAAGAACTTTGATATTATTATCGGTTAAGAATTTTTGCAGATTTTTTGCTGTAGGATTTACTATATAAGGTTTATTAAGCCTTTTTAAATTTGTAATTGTAAGTTTACTTCCAGCACTATTCATATCTCCAAATAGTACTGTACCATTTGAATTAGTTAAATTTTGTATAGTTCTAGTTTTATACCCAGAATCAGTGCTTTCTGTTAAACCAAATTCTTTTAAAGAAAGGTCAGATCCTTTTTCAGTTTTATACCCCCTAGGTGCTACTCCGCCTGTTTCTATACCTAATTCTTTTCCTACCTCTAAGCCTATTCTATCGGCTCCAGTTTGTCCTCCAGATATAATTTTAGTTACTTGATTTGGCTTGACAGATTCTTTTTTAGCTACAGGTGCTTCAGGTTTTACCATTGGTGAAGGTGCTGCAAGAGGTGCTCTCTCTTCTTTTTTAGCGCCAATAGGTGCAAATCTAAGAGTAGGCTGCACAAAGGGAGACCTAGTGCTACTATTAGTGAATGCATTAGTAAATACAAGGTTATGTTTAGCTAAGAAAGTGTTGTAAGCGTTTTGTGTTTTACTATTCATATACTTAGCGTTAACGTGCGTACGTTTATTAGCCATTAAGTATTCAATCACCTCTTCTTTACCATCATTCCATTGAGCTGAATTATAAACTTTATCTCCTAGTTTCATTTTACCTGAACTATAATGGAATGTAGGAGCTTTACTGTTTACTGTCTTTTTACCTTTGTATATTAATAAATCTAATACTTGGTTGTACGTAGGGTTTTCGGACTCTAACATAGAATCTAATACTCCTGCTAAATCTCTGTATATTTCTGAGTTCTTAGGATCTTTTAACCTACTAAACTCTGATATTTCAGAATTAAAATTAGGTAACTTTTGTCTAAGCATACCATTTACAAGCTGCCATATAAGAGTTGATAATTCTTTATTTAGTTCGCTTGTAAACACTCTTAATGGGAACATTTCTCCATTATTCATAGGTATTTTTATGTACACTGCACCATCATTATTAGATACAACTTTACCGTTTTCGTCTAGCTTAGGTTTTACAGATAAGAATTTAAAATCTTTATCTACTTCTCCAAACTCATTAACGTAGTTACCATTACGTGCAAATACAAACGTAGGTGTTACAGGATTACCTTTTCTACCTACATTTAAGAATGTTAAAAGATTATTTCTATCGTTTCTATTTACATTATTTAAATGCCCACCAGTCATCTCTGTTACAAATGATTTAGATTCTATACCATTTAAATAATTACTATATACAGTGCTTCGTAATTCTGACAACAATTGTTTAGCTCCTTCTTGCTCGTCTAGTGCAATGTGCTCATTAATATAATCAGATATGTGTACATAAGTTTGAAATTGACTTACACCTGTGTTAGAATTTGCATTAGGCACTTGTATTAGTGCTTTTATAGGTAGCTTACCTAACTCTTGAGGAGATAATGGTTTTTTATTTTTTACTTTACTTGCAATTGCTTGCATAGACTCTACTTTTGTAAGGTTAGGGTCTTTTAAGTCAATTTTAAATATTATATCTGCACCCTTTAATGTACCATTCTCTTTTAATTTACCAAACTCTGTAGTAGCGTCTCCTTCAAGTAAATTAGTTAATCTTTTATTAAATGCATTGTCTTCTCCTGCCTGGAAAGGATGGTTTAGAGATTTCCATGCTAAAGATAATATAGTTTCTAAAGGTTGTATTACATCTATAATGTCAGAGCTTTTTCTGTTAGCATCTTCATTAGAAATGTCTACATTATCATTGTCAGGAACTTCCATGTCTAGATCGCTAGCATTTACAATGCTTTGCCTAGTTTCAGCAGAGTTATCATCTACTGTAGTTTCGGTTGCTGTTACAATTGGAGCAACATCACTACTAGATTCGTTAGTTGTGTTTTCATAGAAAGGACTTTCTTCTGGAGTAGACTCTTCGTTTGAGCTTATTTCTGCTCCTCTCTCTATTTCTTCAGGTTTTGGTTTTGTTGTCGCCTGTTCGTTTGTTTTGTTTGGAGCTGTTTGGTCAGTTCCAATGCTTTCTGCACTAGCAGGCTCGCCTGTTGATTCCGCGGCGTCTTGTTTAACTTCCTCTTCAGTTCTAGAGGCAGCATCGACATCAGTTCTTTTTCCGAAAATTTCTTCATTGTACTCTTCTTTAAATTTGTCAATTTTTTCTCTAATATAATTGTCAACATGAGCATCTCTAGCTTTAATTACTTGAGCTATTTTAGATGGGCTTCTAAGTTTATTTAGACTTTCATTGTATACTATACTTACAGGTATACCTGCATTACGTTCTGAAGCAGTGGTGTATCTACCATCCACTTGCATTGGTTGACCTATGGTTTGTTCAATATAATATTTCTTTCCTTCAAACTCAAATATCTGATCACCTTTAGTAAAATCAAACAGTTCTATTTCTGCTTGCTTTCTAATTACGGCCATCATAGATATTAGTCTAGAAACTTCTTGTACAATAAATGGATTTACAAATACAACCTTATTTCCTTCAGAGTCAAATAATGTAACTCTTCTTGGTACAAACCCAGGCTCGTCTTGTCTAAATAAGAATGGATCTATAGCAGACAGTTCGTTAATAAACAGATTATTATAATACTTACCACCTATTTCAAATGTTCTACCATCAGTTACTAAACTAATAAATGTTTGGTCTTCTAATGCTTGGACATTTAAATCTTGCAGCATCATATTATCTGTATTTTGTCCTAGTACGTATGTTTTACCAGACTGGGACTCAAATACAGTTTCTCCTGTTTGAGGATCTTTAAATAGGATACCTTCTTCTCCTTGAAATATCGACCTTACTGAGGCGTTAGGATAAGAAAGTAATAATTTTATAGGAGTTTCTGTTGTTGTTTTAACGTCTACTTTAGGATCTGCTAATCCTTCTAATGCTCTTCTTTGCTCTTCTAGTAAGCTAACCATTTCTTGTTTAGCAGGAAGGCCTATAGACTTAAGCATTCTATCAAACAAAGCATCTCTACTTTGCTTAAGAGATTTTTGTACATTTTCTTTGTCTTCTTCTGTAATTGTCATAGCTTTTGTAACTTCTTCACTTAATGTAGGAGTTTCTTGTGCTATAGCATTTTCTTTATCTTCTATTAGTGCTTCATCTTCTTCAGCTAAAACTTTCTTCTTAACTTGTTCTGCTTCAGTTTCTGAATTAGTTTTAACTTTTTCTTCGTTATTTAATACTTTTTTTATTTTATTTATAACAGTAGGCTCTAATTCTCCGTCTATAATTTTATTTATTTCTCCAATGTACGCTTGTCTTAAGGCTTCTACTTTTCCTATGTCTTCAAACGCGTCTGGTAGTAAGTTTAAACTTATAGGGTCTACGTTAACATCGTTATTAGCGTTTTCCATCATCTCAGCTAAAGCTGTTTTTAGTTCAACGCTATCAACTTTTAATCCTTTTAGTGTTTCGTAATTAACATTACCATTAGTTAACTTAGAAATTTCTCTAGCTAATTTTTCTCTTCTAGAGTCAAGATTGTCTGCCATATACCCATAGCGCTTTAGTAACACTCCGTATGCAAACTTTTGTTTCTCATCTAGATTAACCGCAGACATAATAAATTTATCTATCTTAGGTTTTTGGTCTTCGATAAATTCAATTTTATTTCTTATATCTTTTACTTGTTCAGCAACATCTTTTACCTCTATATCTTTAGGGATACCCATAGCTTCTTTAAACTCTTCATTAGAAAGTTCTGCTATAGAATCTACAAAAGATTTAAAGTCATCTATTCTTTCAGCTTCTATGTACGCCTCTATAAGAGAGTATAAAGCACCTGCTTCTTCATTTTTATAACTGAATACATCATTATCTTTAAGAGCAGTGTCCATTCTGTCTTGAGATTTTTGTATTTGAGCGTGTGCTTGTAGTAATTTTTGTAATGTTCCGTTTGGATCTAGATTATTTAATTTAGCAGTTAAATCTTTAGTTCTTTCGTAAGTTTTTATCCAATCTTTTCTAGATGTAGAACCATTTTCTTTAAGTGCAGACCCTGCTTCACCTAGTTTACCAAGTAATGCTCCTAAAAATATAGCTTGTTGTCCTTCTTTAGTTTGAGGGGATTTTATGTACCCATCAGCTAGAGTAGACATTATACCCATACCACCTTCAATATAATCTGCAGTAGTACTCCAAGGGTTTGCAGAGTATACATCTTTAAAATAATCTTCTATTGCTACATTTATAGAAGCTTGAGACCATTCTTCAAACGCCTCTACTGACGGTCGTTTAAGCCAAGCCACCGATTTACTTGCTTTTTGAAATTGTTTAGGCAACTCTTTAAAATTAAACTTTAAAGCACCTTTTTTAGCAGTGTCTTTGCTGATTAGACCTGTTAGATACTTTTTAGAGGTAGGATTCCACCCTCTAGAGAAGGCTTTACCAAATTGTAATACATTACTACCTCCTACAATTAGAGCATTTAATCCATAAGCAATGTTAGCACCAGTATCAGACAAGTTATCTATTTCTTCGTCTGTCATGTCTGCATACCTAGGATCTCCTGTAGCTCTAAGCTGTTGCATTATTTCTGTAGCTCTACGCTTAGACTCTCTAGCTTCAATACCTGCTTCTCCTAAAGCAGAAAATAAACCTGCTCCGTATGTATTTGCATTCAATGCATTGGTATTAATACTACCAATAATGTCTCTAGTTTTATTTACTTGTGCAGCGCTAGATCCTAGTTTAGTTTTTCTAAAATTATTTACTACATTTCTCCAAGCTCTTACTTTTCCCATACCTATACTACGGTATGTTGCTCCTACAGCATTTGATGCTCCTGCAACATATCCACTAGCAATAGCACCTGCTAAGAACCCCATACCTTGTAACCCTTGGTCAGACCAAAAATTAGAAGTACCTAAAGATTGAGCAAAGCCCATATCTCTCTCTGCTTGTGTATAATAATTAGGGTATTCTTTACGCAAATACTCATTAAACTCATCAAAAGACTGAGTAATTGCGTTATCATATACTCTAGAAAATTCTCCTGTTATAGCTCCTGCTGCAACACCGTAAGTCATGTCAACAAAAGGTTCTAAAAAAGTAGTTACTGCAGTACCAACCATCTTAACTAAACCATTGTTCCATTTAATTCCTGTACTTTGTAATTTTCCTGCAGTACCTTCTAAATCAATTCCTGGTCTAATATCAACACCAACCTCTCTATACAACTCTCTTTGTCTACTTTCTTCTATATCAAATTTAGATAAATCTGCAGTCATAGACACAGGAGTAAATCCTAAAACTTCTACACCTGATTCTCCTTCAGGTGCAAGATTAAATTTAGGAGTTTTTATAGGAGCAGAACTTAAATTATTATTTAAAGGAGTTTGATTTATCTCTACTCCTGACTGTCCTTCGGGGGCTAATGTTATACCTTTTAATTTAGTCATTATTGTCCTGTATAAGAATTTATTATATTCATCCCTGTAGCTCCAGATGCATTTATAGGCTCATTTGATTGTGTAAAGTATTTTAAAGTTATGTCTTGTAAACTTGCTCCTACTATAGGCTGTCTAGATTGAGTGGCAGGATCATTATATCCAATTAATTGTGATTCAAAATTATTTGCCGTGGTAGGAAGACTTCTAAGTTCATACATAGAAATACCATTAGCTTTATCCACTCTTCTTAGAACCATGTTAAATCCTTCCACTCTTTTTTCTATGTAAGGATTTCCATCAGCATCTTTATTATTACCTGTCATAGGTAATGTTTCTAATTGAGTTCTTTGTAATGGAGCTAATACTCTAGAGTTAGCTATAATTTTTACACCTTCATTATAATATTGCTGTCCTGTAGGAGTGTCTAATTGTTCAAAACCTTTTTTAAGCATGTTAACTCCTAAAGTTTCATACCTAACCATTTCTTCTGAACTATCAGTTCCTTTAACAAACTTAGAACTTTTAAGTTTACCTTTTTTCTTTTCAGCATTAACTCCTGACTCAGTAGGCTCAAATATATTAAGTTGGTATGCAGGAGAGCCATCTATCATAGTTAACGTAGGTAAAACCTCTATCAATTCTCTTTCTATACCATCTTCAAGTTCTTCTGCTAAAGCGTCTTCGTCACTATAAAAGTCTGTAACTGCTAAAGTTCTAGCATGAACCATGTCTCCTAAACCTTCGCTCATTTTTGAAACATAGTCATCAGAATCTCCACCTTTTATAGTTCTTAAACTTTTTTCATAAGTATTTACTACGCCAGCTCTTCTAGCTCTATTAGCTATCCATTGAGCCCCTACTAAATAAGGCATAATGGATTCACCATCTTCAAATTCTTCTTTTAATAACTCATAATTAGCACTATTAATACTAAATAATTGTTCTATATCTCCTGCACCTCCTGATAATAAAGGAGATATACTTTCTATTCCAGGAATAGCAGCCAGAAGTTTAGCTTTCTTAATAAATTCTTCTTGTGTTACACTTTTATTTGTTCTTGGGTTTGTAGTTTTATTTTTTGTAGCATTTTTATATTGATTTTCCATCTTGTTATCAAACCCATCATCATCCCAAAATACAGATTTTTCTGCGTAAGATTTTATGTTTATTACACCAGACTCTACAGCTCTTTTTAATAAAGCATTACGTTCTGCTTTTAATTCGCTTAATCTTAATCTATTAGTGCTTGTTTCTGCATCAACTGCATTAGGGTTAGCGTCTATTAAATCTTGAGTTTCTCGTATTTTATCATCAAGATCTATAACTTGGGCTCCTAGTTCTGCAGATGTACTTCCTTCAATAGTTTGCATTGGAGTTTCTCCAATAAAATTACCAAACATATCTTTTGCAGAAGTAGACTCAGGACCTTCTATCTCTTTCTCTTCTGGTAAAGAATATGTTCCTTCGTTGTAATTATCTACTCTACTTTCGTTAGCGTATTGACTAGCTAGTCCAGTTAATTGGGATACGTTTCCGTTTTCGTCTAATTCTTCACTGTAAATAAAGTCTTGTACATCTTGGGGAGTAATTTCTTGTCCAGGATTTTGAGCTTCAAGTAATTGTCTTATGTATGCAGAATCTACTCCACTTCTTTGGATAGCATTATTTAATAAGATTGCTATTTCTCTAGGGTCTTTTCTTTCTGTAGTAATTTCTTGAGTATCATATACTGCATTTTGAGATGATGCATATTCTTTTGTGCCATCTGTTTTAAGAGTGTAATAGCCTGCATCATCATATTCTGTATACTTTATTCCTGTATTTTTATTTATTAGTATAGGAACTTGACGAGTAGTTTTAGTTTTAGGCACTGCTTTAGCTATCTTACGCATTCTTTTATCAAAATCTATTTGATTCATGTTTACATAAGAAGCTCCTTGAAACACACCTTTATCTGCACCCATGTAATTAGCTTGAGACTGTCTTATTTTATATTGTTTAACTTGTGGGTCTAAATTAGAGTTCATTACATCTTCATAGTACTTATCGTACTGAGCTTTAGATTGTAAAGCATTTTTATAAGTAGGATTTTTAGTTGCTGTTCTAAGTTTAGAACTTAGAAACCCTGTTAATTTCCCTAAATCTCCACCAACAGATTCCATTTGCTCTTGTAATTCAGAATCAAAACTTTCTTCTTGAGAGTTTAGTATAGCTTTATCTTGAGATAAAACTTGAGCATCATAAAGATTGTCTATACTATCAATAGATTCTTGCCCTTTATCATAAGCAGCTTGACGCATTAAATTACCTGTTAACATCTCTTTGTAAGGCAGTCCAACATATTGTTGTTCTATGTCCTGCATTTTACCAAGAGCACCTCTTAAACCTTTTCCGTATTTTATAGCCATAATTCTATGAGTCTTTATTTCCTATAAATTTTCCAAACATATCGTACATTTGTGTACCTATGTTTTGAGCTTTTAAATTATCCATGTAAAGATTAGTACCTGAATCAACTAATTGTCCTATCCCTTTAGATAATGAATTTGCAGGATCGTTTTGCATAGCAAATTGATCTTCCATTAGTGTTCTTTGTTGGTTTCTGCTCATAACGCCCTGATTAAATCTATCAGTTGCTCTTCTAGATTGCTCTATTTGAGGAGACAATTGATTCATAAACTGTCCTGCTTGAGCTTGAGCTCCACTGTTCATAGCTTGATAGCCACCTCTAAGCTGTGCACCTGTCGCTCCAGATCCTTGTAGACCTGCTCTACCTAAAGCTAAACCTCTTCCTTGCATTTGAGAATAATTATTCATAATAGGATTAAAATTTCTATAAGCTTGATTCTGTTCTCTTTCTAGTTCCATTGTAGGCGCAGTACCAAACAATCCTTTTCCTATATTCATAAGTCCAGGTATTGCGTTAGCTGCATACAATTGCCAAGGCAATTTTGCACTATCTTCTTGCCCTTCAGCTTCAGGGGCACCTATAGCTGCTAATGGATCTGTAGTACTAACAGGGCTTCCATCTGCATTAGCAGTTATACCCATTCTGTTTTGTATTGTTTGCATCCACGCAGGGTTTATAGATCCTGATCCGTCATTACTAGCAGTTGCAGCTATAGGATCTCGTCTTCTTAATTGTAAATTTTGCTCAGGAATAGGGATACTTTGTAATCCTATACTGTCTAATGTAATAGGATACTCAGTAGGTCTACCTAGTTGAGAAAGATTTATTTCAGGATCTCCGTTTGGATTTAATCTGCTTGTAGACATACCATCTCCTACTCCAAAATCTTGCATTGGAACTTGATTGCTATACGGTCTAAAAGGCTGAGGTGTATTTGAAGCAGCAATGTTAGGTATTCCTCCAGGCAATCCTCGCGAAGTTACTGTAGGAGAAGTTTGGTATTCTCTTCCACTTTGTGTACGTAAACTTTGATTTGAATTTGGCACGTCAACAGGCATAGGCGTAAGACCTACAGAAGATTGAGGCCTAAATTGTCCCATCGTAGGCTCTTGGCTAGGAACATCTAAAGGTTGTGGTTTTATAGGGTCTAAAGAAATTGGACTCTCTTGTCTAGCTCCTCCAAACATATCTAATCCATCTGGTGAGTTTATATCATATCTAGAAAGCCCTCTGCTTTGTAGGTTTGCATCGTAATCTTTACCAAATCTTTGTGCATAATCTCCTGCTAACATATTGTTAGCATTGTTTCCTGAATATATAGGGTTTGCTTGTTCATCATACCCTATAGGAGCTCCTGGATTTTCTGCGTAATTACCGAATGCAGCTTTAGGGTTATAAGGAACTCCTGCTGCCATTTGTGTAGTAACTGACCCTGCGTAATCTTTAGCCCCTTGATTTCCTCTAAAATGAGCTATAGACATATACTCTGATTTACCTATTCCTGCTCTTTGAAGATCCTTTTTTTCAACATCACTTAAACTATCGTAATAATTATTAGCGCCTGTTTCATACCCTCCCACTAAACTGTTCATGTAATCTTCTTGAATTTCGTCAGCAGTCATTCCATCAACACCTAGTCTCCCTACAGTACCGTAAGCTAACTCTGCTTCGTTTTCTACACCGTATTTTTCTAAAAGAGCTTTTTTGTGTGCAGGATAACTTATTTGATAAGGGCCGTAAGAGGAAGCTCCTTGTGCGTTTTGCATACTGTAGTCCATATCTCTACCTCCCTCTGGTCCAAGTATACCTGCTTTAAAAGCTTCTAAATCTATATTTTTATCTCTGTTAAATCCTTGGTTAGCAGCATAACTACTAATAGGTACATTAATTTCTCTTTCTTTATTTTGAGAAGTTATAAACTGTGCAAAAGGGTTACCTCCCACATCAGTGTTGGCTTTCATATAAGCTCCTGTTTCTTCAGGTTGAAAAATATTATAAGGAGACATTGTAGAAGATAAAGAAGGTTGTCCAAATTGTACTCCTCCATTTTGAGCAGATCGTACAGGATTATCTATACCGTTATCAGCTTTAAATTGCTCTTGAGCATTAAACAAATTAGAAAATTCTTGCATAGCTAAAGGTTTCATTAAGTCTGCAGTCTTTCTATCATAAATTTCTCCACCCATTTGCATTTCTGCAATGTCTTCTAGACTTTTACTTCTAGACTTAGCTGCATCAGCAAAGGTATTAAATTTACCAAACTCTTTTGGTACTTTTAAATCTTTACTATCACTAAACACATAAGAAGAGTCTCCACCAAACTGCATAATACCTATACCACCTGCTGAATGTTTAGGCCCAGACAATAAATGCATGCCTCCACCTTTATATGATTTCATAGTACCACCGTTGTAAGCTCTGTTTACTTTAACATCACCTACAATAACTTCTCCGCCTTCAGCTTCGTAATCTACTTCAGGCATAAATTCTCCACCAGCCTGTGCAATCATATCTAGATTTGCACTGCCGTTAGAAAAAAGATTTTTAAATCCTCCTAAAAGTCCTGTAGTATTTTTTGCTGTACTAGCAATATCTGTTGCTGTACCAGCAACATCTGTTACAGCTTTTGCAGCTTTTGCACCTTTAAGTGCAGATCCTACAGCTCCTACAGGGTTAAATATTAAAGAACCAATTCCTCCAAGTATTTGTCCTGCTTGAGCGCTTTTGTCGTCAGGGTCTACTCCAATAGCTTTTTGCATCATTCCTCCTACTATAGGTACACTACCTGCAACTCCAGAAAGAGCTCCTTTTAAAAATCCCCCAACTCCGTATTCAGGTAACATACCACCGTAAGTTGCTTGCGAGTTTTTAAAAGCTTTATTTGTAGGAGCTCCTTTACTACCAGGCTCACGCATTGTTTCGTTACTACCTGCTTTTATTCTTTCTCTTTTGGCATGTATATTATCCCATAATCCTCGTTTACCACCTTTTTTATATTGTTTCATTTGTCCTCCGTATTTTGCATTAACAGCCTCTCCTGTTTTTGGGGATTCCATTGCTACGTTATTTAATATGTATGTTGCGTCTACTGGTTTTTTATATTTTTCAAAGAATCTTTTAATTGATAAATTAGAATCACCTCGATCACTGTTTGTTGGGTCAAAACTTTTAGAAATATTTTTCCATTGTTCTTCTGTTATATCATTTTCAGGAGATAAATTATAATTATCAAAAAGATATTTTCTTGTAGCCACTAAATCTGCATAACTTTCTGCAGAACCTATATCATGTAAGGCTCCTTCTTTAACACCAAAATTATCCCAATATTTGGGTTTATCGTCTGAAATTTTTCTAACTGTTGTTTGTGCTTTGTTGAAAAAGTTTATAGTACCTTCTTTAAGTCCTTTTGAACCTGTAAAAGGTGCATTTCTATATAATTGATTATAATCTTCTAATGCCATTCTATCTCTAGGATTTAATCCTACTCCATATGCATCTGTAGCATGACCTGCCTCATGAGCTATAGTATAGTCTAATCTTTCTTGAGGCATAAACTGCGTAATACCAAATTCGTCTTCTCTTGGAAACAATTCAGATACTTGCATCTGAGGAGGTTTTTCTGTAGGACTAGAATACTCAAAACTAGTCATAAAATTTCTAGTAAATCCAGGATCTACATTCATTTGAATATTATTAAGAGCATCAGATCTTGTCTTTATAATATTATCTATATCTTCATAACCACTAGACTCTAATCTTTCTCTATACTTAGGACTATTTATATAATTTCCATAAAAACTTTGAAAGTCTTTTAGTTGTTGTTGCCTATCAGGTGTAGTATCTCCACCATATTTTAGTTCTCTTTCTATACCTTCTGTGTGAGCAGGAGGGACATTTTTATATTTTATTGCTGTAGGAAGCTGGTCATATTTTATATTATTTATATCTGCATTATACAAGCTATCCATTACTTCTTCAATACCTCCTCTAATAAACGTTCCTGAAGGAGAAGTAAACTCAACCATAGGTTGAGCCATAGCATCTTTAAAATCATCTTTCCAATCCCCTACTAACTCTTTTTTACCAGTGTTTGGATCGTATTCATAAAAACTTACATCAGTGTATTTATTCCCATCGTACTTAGAATCATCTATATTACCTGTATTAACTACTGCTTTAATTCTTTTAGATTGAAGCTTTGGTTTATTTACTTTAAAAGGTAAGTTTTTAGGAGGTTCAGGAATTTGACTTTCTTTTATTTTTAAAGATTGTGCGTTAGGAATACTGCTTATATTTTTAGAATCTAAAATAGATTTATTACTATAAGGTATCTGTAAATTTTTGCCTTGCCCTTGAATATTAAACTCATTAGCTAAATCAGGATACATAGATTGAAATGTAGGACCTGAACCTGAAGGGTGTACGCTAAAATAAGAGTTGCCTTCAGGATCATACTGCATTAATTTATCTTTAGTTCTTTCTGCTATCAATTCATATTTAGTAGGAGAATTGTGAGGGCCGCCATGTTTATATTTACGAGGACTTACTGTTACTTCTGGTAATAAGTTTTCAAACCCAGTTTCTAAATAATTTTTAATAGTTGTTGCGGACTCTTTTAGTTTAGGATTATCCCAATACTCTTGAGCATAATCTGCCACCTCTTTTCCTTTAGGAGCTCCTTGACCAAGCATTCCTCTTATCTGTCCGTCTATATAATTTTTTTCATAGTCTTCATAAGAATTTACTTTTCCTTCTTTTTCCCACCAGTTCTTAATATCGTGTACATATTTAGTGTCTTTATATGCATCTCTAAAAGCATTCCAATGTTTTTTATATTTAGGATCAGAATGCATACCATGAAGCAAATCCAATTTAATATCTAAAAGGCTATTTAAATTAGGATTATAAGTTATCGAATGTTCTCCTGTCCCATAGGCAGGATTAGCTAACCATTTATCTTTAGGAAAATCAGGATACCCCTTTAGAGTCCCATATCTAGTAGTGTCTTGCCAATCGGCTTGGTGTTCTATAGCCCCGTACCCATACGGCCTAAGATCAAAATTAGGGTCTGCATTAAAATAAGGATTACCTAACGCTTTTAGCGCAGGCCATTCTTTTTTTATTTTATTCCAAATATCATTATTTTTTTTCTTAGCCATAATCGCGCAATATACTATTTATTATTATCTTCTAGAAATTCTAAACATAGTTTTTACATAGTCTAAAACTAATTTTGTATTTTTAGATGCTATTAATTTCACTTTTATATAAGTATCTCTAAACCTGTAGTTTGCAACAGTTCTAGGTATAGGAGTTTTATTCATTCTTTCTTTAACTACTTTGTAAGGAAAATAAAAATCACTATCTGTATCTGTTTCTGCAAAGATTACACTTTTTTCTTGGGTAGAATCTTTAAATCTTGCTGAAGTTATTCCGTTAACTCCTTCAGATTTGCTAGAGTACCATTCTAAATTATCAAATACTTTTGAGTTTAAAGGATGTTTGTTTACTATAAACTCTACATGACTGTTAAAAGATTCTTCATAAAAAGTTTTATTAGATCCTATATTGTGTTGGTATAATCCAACTACATTGTCACTAGAAAAAGAAAACAATTTATTAAATGTATTTACATACATAGAAGTTCCGTAGGAATAAAAAGATGTAAATTTATTTATAGTCTCATTAAATGCTAACGTTTCACTTTCTGTTGAGAACAAAACTTCACTGTTTACAGAATCTACTCCTAGTACAATTTTAGAATTTTCTTCCATATTAGTAGCAAACCAAGATTTCATTCCATGAATATCTGATATACTATCCATTCCATTTCCTCTAAAAGCATATGCTTTCTTAAGCATTTGGTCTACCCAGTAAATACCTCTAGGTGTGTTTACAATGCCTTGTTGAGTTTGTGCTCCAACACTGCTTGAAAAATACTTAGAATCTTGTATTACACTACCTGTACCTAATACAATAGAAGTTCCATCATTGTCTACAACTGTAGAAGTAGGGTTTACAATTAAAGCCCCAAACCCTCTCTCTTGTAAAAAATATATATTGTCATCATGAGTTATAAGTTTTGTTATAGGCCCACTAGCTCCATCTAAATCTTTATAATTTTCTAACTTAAATTTAGTCCACCCATCTATTTGAGCATTATTTATTTTTGTATTTGAATAATATACTCTCGTGTCTAATACAGATTGTGTTATAAAATTTATAGGTTCAGGTATAAATACTGTAGTATCGTTATTTACTTTGTATGTATTGTCTAATAAAAATTGATTTAAAGGTGTGTCAGAGTTTATTCTAAAATCTCTTTTGTTTGCCCAATGATGTCCTGTTCTTAAAGTAGTGTTAACTGTTGACTCTACAGGAAAAGCATACCCCCAACTTCTTAAATTTCCAGAAACATTAGTACCAACTCCTGTATCTCCTAAACCTGGAGCAAACTTTCTAAATTTTTCTATATCATACATAGTTACATATGTATCTCCACCCCAAACATCTTGCACTGTATTTATAGAATCTATTTTTGAAAAATGTCCTGTATATATATATTTACTTGAAATTACATCGTTATTACTATCTCCGTTGTACCGAACTTTATAAGCTTCTTTTCTACGAATTGTAACTGCAAACTTATCTTTTCTATTTGCGTTATAAACGTTATTGTTTCCAATTATTTGTGTCATAGCAGACTTCATATAAAAACTAGGCTGCAGTCCATATTCAGATTTTACTAACAAACATTTTTCTCCCATAGAACATATTGCAGTATTTGAACCTCCATCCCCAATGTATGCTTTATTTTCTATACCTAAAGAAGTTTTATCTTGAGGGTCAATGTGTTCTTCTTCAAAAACACCCCCATAACTTGTTGGTATATTTTCTCCTACACCAAACTTTTTTGAATACACTATTTCTTTTTTGTGTAAACCATAGTTTGCATTATCTATTCCAATATTTAAATTAATTGTAGCATGATACAAAGAAGTGTTTAACCCTGTACTTATAAGAGATTGTTCTTGATATTTAATATCATCATTAAGCTCACTGTAGTCCCAATATCTAACTCCTCTATAAGCCCCTTCTACTTGTAAAAAATTATTTTCATGTCTAGGATAAGAATCGCTAAAATCAAAATCAGGGCAAGTTACTGTAAATAGTTTTTGATTAAGAGCTCCATGAGTTTTAGCAGAATCAGTGGTAATACTACTAGCTGTTGCAAGCGAAAAGTTTTTTCCTGGAGCATGCTTAAAGTCATCTCCTCTAGAAAACTTATGTAAAAAATTTGTTACAGCTCCCATTCCTAAAATAGATTTATCTATTTCGTTTCTAGGAACTCTAACAAAAGAATACCCACTCACTTTACCTTCTAATTCTGGAGGTAATGATTTTAAAGTAAAAGATATTCCTAAAGCATATAATTTATTATAAGGAACTCCGTCTGATTGATTAGCTGTGTACTGGTCAGAATTATAATAACTATTATTTATGCTATTAAGAGTTTCTGTTACGTCTGCAGTTCCTGCCACTATTCCTACCTCATATTGGGACAGAGTAATATCTGTTAGTTCTGTATGAGCAGGATCATTATCCTTTCTAATATATGTACTAGCTCCCTTAGAGCCTAAAGGCTGTGCTAAACTAAAATCGTATAGATCTTCTTTACCACTAACATCTACATCTTGTAATGCAGGAAATCTAATATCTCCTACCCAATTTACAAATCCTGGGTTACCATAAAGATCGTAAAAAACTAAACCAAATCTATAGACTTCATCTCTAGTGTATCCTAAAAAATTTTCTACATTGTAAGGGTCTTTGTAATCTCCCTCAACATCTCCAGATCTAAATTCTCCTTTAACTCTTTCTGGCCCATTAATGTTGGGAGCTGATATGTTACCTGATAATTTTTTCTTTGTAAATTCAAACTCTACATAGTCTCCTTGCCCTCCTAAAGTTATACCATCTTCTTTATACCTATAAAGATCTCCTGCGTCTAAAGCTTCGTATATAGTATCGTGAGTATTAAAAGGATTATTAAAAGTATCGTAACTTTCAGTTTCTATAGTTTTATAAGGGAAGAGAGCTGTGTCGTTTCTTTTAAATCTTTTGACTGTAGCGTCCATTTTAAAAGAATCATTTACACTTGTAACATTTCCTAAAAATAAAATGTTGTCTTTTACGCTTAAAGTTTTTGCAGTAGCAATATTAAATTCAAATGCAGTAACTTCTTCTATTGTTATAGGTATGTTATTGTTACTTGTACTATGAATAATTTGAATACTTCCTGGTGTTACAGGTTCTTTAGCAATTAAATCTACACCACTAACTCCTAAAGCATTTTTAGAAACAGCAGCTACTTCTATGTAATCATAATCTTGATCTACATTTTCTATTGTTAATGTTACTTGTTTATCAGAAATTTCTCCAACAGGAGAGCCATTGTATTCAGTTTGATCTTCTGGGTCTTCATTGTAATTCCAATAGTCTGAGCCGTTTACAACTACTACAGAGTTAGTTAAAGGAGAAAATCTTGTTTCACTTCCTGTAGCGTGCACTAATCTGTATGCATATTGATACACACCTGTAGTTAATTCTCCTCCATAAGAAACTTCTTGTAGTTTCATTCTATTAAAATCTACAGGAGTTATTAAATTTAAATCTGATGGATCTAAGTCTCCATAAAGAACTTCTTCTGATTTAATGTTTATACTTTTAACAGGATTTAAATTGTCTGTCCAATAAATTTTTTGAACTTCTTCAGACTCGTATCTAGAAACTGCTTCTATAGGATAGTCTTTATTAAAATTTAAACTGTTTCCGTTAGGAGATGTATAAACTACTGTAGCAGATAAATCAACTGCTTCTAAATCAATAGAAATTATTACAGAATGATTTACATCGTCTGTAAATTTAAGTATACAAAACAATACTAAAGTATTTCTTAATACTGAATGGCCTACAACATCTGCATTTTGTATTTCATCTAAAGCATCTATAGCACTGTAAATATCTACAGACCCTTGATCTAAAAATCCAAAATTAAATATGTTTGGAGTAGATTCTCCGTCTGAAATTAAATTTATGTAATCGCTAACTTCATTTTCTTCTACTGCCTGCAAAGGAATACTAATAGTTTCTTCTGAGTTGTTGTAGTATAAATAATTATCTACAAGTATAAAAGTGTGAGACTCCCAAGCATAATTAAAATTAGCAATACTATAAAATAAATCTGTAACAAATAAACTTCCTGTAGATTCCCATAAAACATAATTGCTAGGAATTAAATCTCCTAATAACTCTATTGAATTTAAACTAAACTTTAAAGTATTACCTGCAATATCTATTATTATACCTGAAGCATTTTCTGAGCCAGAAGCATCAGACATAATTCTAATATTTTTAGCATCTACATAAGATCCTTCTTGAGGAGAAGTAGCGCTCAGGTCTTTCATCATACCTTGCCCAAAACTATTTATCTGCTGATCCTTCATTATCTATTAAAGTTTTTTCTTATTTCAGGAGAACCTAATGTTCTAAAAAAAGTTTCATGTGCATTTATATTAGGTAGCAATCTCATAGTTTGATTTTTAATTGCTTCTAATTGATCTATACTAGGCATCTTAGCTTTATTACCTGCTTGTCCTACATACCAAGCCCACTCTTGTTCTGAGTGTTGGAATATATCTGACCGTAGTTCTCCTTTTCTCCAAGCTATATAATCTATCTTCATTGTAAGATATTTTTTAATAGCTATTTGATAACTAGTATCATCAGGTATTAAAGGTAATCCTTCTTCGTCTGTAGGAATTGCTAAGTAAGCCATACAAACTCTACCTTCTTTAACAGATAAAGTAATATGGTCATTATTTAAATCAAATGTAATAGGGCTAAATGTATTATCTATTTGAGCTGTCATATCAAAAGACATTATACCGTTATTATCTAAATTTAAATTATCTAGTTCTTGCTCATCTCTTTGCTCGTAAACAGCAGTACCATCTGTATTAGTAACTTTAACAATAGTACCCCAATTTTGTTCGTGCACATTAGCTGCTAAGTTTGTAAACCCTTCAATACCACAGCACCCTCCATCTAAAAGATGGTGAAAAGTATCTCCTGAGTATTCTGCAGGTTGCCCATTTACAGCTACTTGTTCTAACTGATAAAAATCGCAAGGTAAATGTGCTCTGTAATCTTTAATATCTAAATTAGGATTACTTCTATGCCCTGTTACTTTTCTTACATATTGTCTAGGATGCCCAATTAAATTAAGAGCTTCTTCTGTCCACTGCATACAGTCTGCCCAAGGCAACTCAAACTGATAACCATTGTCAGCATATATTTGCTCCATTATTGACTTTAGTGATATATATTTTCCGTTTAGTGCCATACTATTATTTTTACTATTATATTATTATATGTCTGCTATGACAATTACTGCTCCGTATATTACTTGTCCTGTTGATGTAGTCATAACTTTTATAGATACGTAGTTAGTTTCTGCAGAGTTATATGCTGTTTTTAAATTTATAACAGAACCAGAATCTCCATTACCTATTTCAGAGGATACTCCTGTAGATAAAACTACACCATTTAAATACGTGGATACTCTACTACTAGCATAGACAGCATACCCTGTTACTTTTTTACCTTCTGGTATTGTAGTAGATGCAAATATTTCTTGAGAAGAGTGAGTTACTCTAACCCCTAACTTACCTCTAATATCATCTTCAATAACTGTACGTTCGTAGTTTACATCATCGTTACCCATAAATTCTGTAGGTAGTATCTTAATTATGTTTCCATATACACCACCTGCAGGTCCAGCAGCACCTCTTGCCCCTGTGTTACCTGCGGGCCCTCTAGCACCTGTACTACCGTTAGAACCATCTGCTCCTGCATCACCAGTATCTCCTTTAGCTCCAGGAGGCCCTTGCGGTCCTTGAGCACCATCACCAATATCATCAACTATATGCGTTCTTATAGAATCTAATTCGTCTTGCATTTGTTGCATCTGATATAGTAATGGCCCTAGAGTAGGGTCATCTAATAAATTTAAATTACTACCACTAGCAACGTCTTTATCCCACAAATCTTTTACATAAGCAAGTTTAGCTGTAGAAACTTTATCAGCGTTAGAGCCATCAGTTGTATAAAATTTTGTATGTTTTTTATTTTCTAACGCCATAGCTATGAAATATTAAATACGTTGTATGTTAAATAAAATTCCATGCTAGTAATACAGTTAGATGTTAGTGCTGAATCAACAGACACTTCTACAGCTTTATTTACATCTTGAGTTAAAGATTGCGCAACTTCATACGCTGACATTCCTGGAATTATACTGTACACTCTATCTCCAGTTTCATTATACATAAATCTTCTAGCATGAAAAAGAGCTGTTTGTGCAAATGTTCCAGGCTCAAGACCTTCATAATGAAGATTCATATCAGCCGCTGAATTAGTTTGTGTAGCAGCTCTATCAATTCTAATCATACCACCTGTAAGTACTATAACTGTATTAGCTCCTTGAGCTGGAATTAACTCTATTGGTGTGCTGTTAAGGGCGTTAGCTTCAGCTGTTGTAATAGTGCGTCTAATCTGCATTGTTACAGCAGGTACTCCTGCAGCTGCACTAGTTAAAGCAGGTGTATTAGTTGTAAATATTTGCTTTCCTTCTATAGTAGCAATACCTGGTGCTGACCTGGCTAATGTAGTATCACTTGCGTTCCCTAGCTCTATTGTACCTTCTACAGTTAAAGATTTATCTTCTCCTACGGTTAGTGCAACTTCTTCTGCACTAGAACCATTAGGTGTTGTTTTAATTTCTAGTTTAGTTCCACCGTTAGTACCTGATGCATGGTCTTCTGTAGCTACAGCTTGTATTCTAAGTGTTGAGCCATCATCATCTTCATTAGTAAAATTAAGTATTCCTACTACATCTCCATTTGCCACCGTAGTGCTTGTATCTACAATAGTAATAGCAGGAGATGAATCTCTTACTTGTAAATCTCCATTAAAATAAGTTCTTGCGAATTGTCTGCTAAAATAAATTTGTCGCATAAACACATTGTTATGCATAGTTCCAATAGCAAATTCATCTGCATCTTCGTTATATACTATCTTAGCTCCGTACTGTGGGGAATCAACATCGTATGTACCAGTTTCGTAAAATGTAATACCACCTCCTGAAGAGTCATTTCCGTTTTGAGCATCTATTGAAAGCCAATTATTACTTGTATCTCCTGTTCCTCCAAGTCTTAAATTACCTTCAATTGTTTTATCGCCTGATGTAAGAGCTGTAGCTGTAGCTGCATTTCCTGTAACATCACCTGTAAGCGTTGCGTTAAGAGTATTAGCAACAGTAGTATTACCACTACTATCAAATGTTATACATGTAGTTCCGTCATCATCTTTAATGTCGTTACCCTTAACAGTTAAATCACCTTCTATAGATAAATTACCTGAATTATTTATACTTCCTAATACACCTACACTATTAACAGAAGAGCCACTAGAACCTGCTGCAGAAGAAGTAAATATTACACTACCGCCATCAGCACTACCAGTACTTGCACCTCCTTGCAATAGCAAACTACCGCCTGGCTTGTTAGTTCCTCCACCAGTACCTGCTTGCACATAAAGCCTACCTCCATCATCATCTGAGTGTGCAAATCTTGTTATATAATGCGAATCGGCATCATCCCCTCCTAAACCTAAATTACCATCTATAATTTTATCGCCTGCCGTTAAGCTAACTGCAGTGGTTGCTGCTATACCTAAAGCATCTATATCTCCTTTTGTTTGGTCGGCAGTAGCTCCATCTTCTACATTAATTATTGTACGAAGATTAGCTGCAGATATTTCTTCTACTACACCAGCGCCTGCAGAATCTCTACC